>Ga0326514_10000418_pt1 | contig 29098 bp, 43 predicted proteins | sample 3_2548_0518_D_FD_203653 | JGI IMG/M metagenome (GOLD analysis project Ga0326514, IMG submission 203653) | Bovine rumen microbial communities from UC Davis, California, United States - 3_2548_0518 | ecosystem: Host-associated > Mammals > Digestive system > Stomach > Rumen | place: USA... | reverse complement strand
AGCGCCTTTTACACACGAAGGAAATTTAACCATGGTAGATAGGCTTAAGAAACTGAAAGAGCTTGAGGCATTCTTGTATGACAGACTGCAGGATGCAGACGCGAGATCTGTGGCTGCAATAGCCAGGCAGTACCGCGAAACGATTAAGGAGATTGAGGAAATTGATGGCACAGACAGTCCAGATGACGAGATCAGCCGCGTCCTCGCGGAAGTCGAGACTGATGGGCAGTCAAGATCCGTCCGTGAGAATCGCGCCGACGTACTCCGCCAGCGACGGAATGAAAGCGGAGAGGATACTGAAGGCAGGAGGCTTGATTCTTGATCCGTGGCAAGCGGACATAATGGATGATTGGATGGGACGGCTGCCTTCAGGTCGGTGGGCTTGCGCAACTTGCGGCGGAAGCGTACCAAGACAGAACGGCAAAAGCTTGTTAGTGCAGGGAAGGGCATCGGCAGGGATGCTGATGTTCAAAGAGCAGGTGATCTACACCGCGCATCTTCAGAAGACGGCCACAGAGACCTTCGAGGAGATGCGTGATTTTTTTGAAACGCCGGCACTTGCATCGTATGTCGCGGAGATCCGGACCGCGCTCGGAAGAGAACAGATCATATTGAAGAACGGTGCCAGGATAAAGTTCCTTGCGCGGACCAGGAACGGAGGACGAGGTCAGCACGGAGACCTCCTGATCTTCGATGAGGCACAGGAGCTTGACGAGAATCAACAGGCGAGCTTCATCCCGGCAATATCTGCGAGCTCGAATCCACAGACGATTTATGTCGGAACTCCTCCGGACCCGACAGCGGTTGGCACAGTCTTCCGTGCGCTCCGGAAGAGGGCGAGAGCGAATGAAACGCAGCGGACGGCGTGGTTCGAGTTTTCCGTCGAAGAGATCGGAGATATATCGAACCGAGCAAGATGGGCCGCAACGAATCCGGCACTCGGCAGACGGATCTTGACGTCTACGGTCGAAGGCGAGTTTGAACAGCTTGATCCGCAGACCTTTGCCAGAGAACGGCTCGGCTGGTGGGAACCGATAGCGCAGCATCACGAGGAATATGTCATCAGCGCGGAAGCCTGGGATGCTTGCGGATCAGATGAAGGCAAGCCAGAAGGCAAGACGGCCTACGGCGTGAAGTTCACTGCGGACGGATCTGAGGTTGTTCTTTGCGGAGCGGTTTGCCCGAAGGAAGGTCCGGCGCGGATATCCATTATTGAACGCAGGTCGACAGGAGTCGGTGTTCGGTGGCTGGCAGACTGGCTGAACGAACGATACACAAAGGCATCCTGCGTAGTTATAGATGGACGGAATGGTGTTGACGTTTTGGTCGATAAGATATCCGACACCTGGAAGTTCAAAGGCTCGGTGATCAGGCCATCGGCGAAGGATCTAATCGCTGCCGTTGGGAATCTGACAAATGAGATCAACGAGAAGACGGTTACATGGTACAGACCGCAAGAATCCTTGCGGAGTAGTGCCTTAACATCTACCAAGAGGCCGGTCGGTGGTGGGTTTGCCTTTGGCGGCGAAGATCCTGCCCCGATCGAAGCATGCTCCTTCGCACTCTGGGGAGCGCGGAATTCAAAACGTGATCCGTCAAAGAAAATGCGGATCGGGTAAAAGAGGGATGACATGATTCTTGATTCAAAAATCTTAGAGGCAAACGGCCTCACAGATGTTGAACGGCAGCAACTTGCGGAGCTGATCAACCGATTCAACTATTATTCCTCTCGCAATGCCTTGAAGCGCAAGTTCTATGAAGGGCATGTTACGCTTGGCGATGTCAATCTTGGGATTGCGCTCCCAAGGGATCTCCGTGGACTGGAGATCGGGTGCGAGTGGGGAGCAAAGACGGTCGATGTTCTTGCCGGAAGGTCAATGTTTGACGGATTCGTCGGAGAAAATGGTCAGGAAGCCGAACTGATGACGCAGATCATCAAGGACAATCAGCTGATCGCGGAATATGCAAAGGCTTGCCGTGATGAATTGGAATTCGGCTGCACATTTGCGACGCTTGCGGCAGATCCTGAAATCGGGTGTCGGATTCGGTTCCATTCTCCTCAGACGGCAGCGGCTGTTTGGAGCGGAGAGAAGAACCGGCTCGACTATGGCATGGCAATCATTGACGTCGACCGCAAAAGTGAGTCAAGCGGTTCCGCAAGTTGGACTCCGACAGTCATAAACCTTTATAACGATGATGCTGTATGGGTTCTCCGTAAGGACCAGAGAGACCGATGGACTGCGGAAGAAAACGTACATCATATGGGACGGCCCTTGATGGAGCCTCTCGTCTGGAACGCTACCAGCGCGAAGCCGTTCGGTCGGTCGAGACTGAAAAAGCCAGTCCGAGAGCTCATCAAGGGCTACGTTCGGACCGTGGCAAACGCGACGATCGGGCTTGAGTTCTCGACGGCTCCACAGAAATATCTGCTCGGCTTGACGGACGATCAGTATGATGCGGTTATCAATGACAAGTTCCGCGCTTATGTCGGATCTATGATCGCGTCTACATCGAATCCGGAGACTGGAGAGAAGCCGACGTTTGGACAGCTGCCGCAGGGTACGATTGAACCGCACGTCCAGATGATCCGAGTTCTTGCGACTCAGTTCAGCGCGGCGACCGGCCTGTCTGTCGTAGACACCGGCGTGATCAACGATGCGAATCCGTCTTCCAGCGATGCGATCCTGGCACAGTCCCAGACGCTCGTCCTGATGGCGGAACAGCTGAACAAGGGCAACGCCGATCATCTGTATGTCATCAGCCAGATGGCACAGGCTATCGCAAACAATGTCGCTCCGGAGAATCTGACAGACGATGAGAAGAACGTCATGGCACACTTCAGGAATCCTGCGATGCCGAGCGTTAGCGCGACAACGGATGCGGCTCTGAAGATTTCAACGGTGCGGCCTGCATTTGCGGAAACAGATGCCTTCCTGGAGATGATTGGATTTGACCAGGCTGATATTCGTCGGATTCGTGGGCAGGAGGCCATCGTGCGCGGTCGTGATGTTCTGATTGACCTAACGACGGAGACACCGGAGACGCCGGAGGCATAAAATGACGATCCCAACGAAAGTCTGGCTGAAGTATGTGCGCGAGATGTCTGCTGTCAGCACAAAAGCAACGCAGGTCATGCTTAAGTACGTCCAGAAGTACGGCTTTGCAAACACGACAGAGTTGCTGAATCTGGCATACAGTCTTGCGACTACATACGGAGAGGCTGCCGCTGCGTGTGCGACAGAACTGTACAATGCAATCGGGATAGCTGAAAAAGCGTTTGTCCCTTCTGCATTGCCAGCACAGACGGCAACCTACAACGAGGTGGCAAAAGCCGTTCAGGGAACGCTGAAGACCTCTCCGATCCAGGTGCCGCAGACTGTCGGAAGGTTAGTCAAACAGGCTGGCGCGGATACGATGCTCCAGAACGCACAGAGGGACGGAGCACAATTTGCCTGGATACCGCACGGCGACACCTGCGCCTTCTGTGTGATGCTTGCCTCAAACGGCTGGCAGTACATGAGCCAGGACGCATTGAAGAACGGACACGCGGAGCACATTCACGCGAACTGTGATTGCGAATACTGCGTCCGATTCGATAGCTCTTCGACCGTGAAGGGGTACGATCCGGCCAAGTACAAGAAGATGTATGACGATGCTGAAGGATGGTCGTACAAACAGAAGTTGAATTCTATGCGGCGTGAGTTTTACGCGGATAACAAGGACAGCGTGGACAAAAACTCGTCTGCGGCAGACGAAGTCAATGTCGGAAATTAAGGATGATTCAAGCACCTTTTACCGGGTGCTTTTTTCATGGCCGACGGCCGGCCTTAAATGCCGGAATATACGCATTAGCGGAGGATCAAAATGAACGAAACTGTGAATCAGGAGAACAAGACGGCGGAACAGCCGGAGCGCACATTCACGCAGGAAGAGATGAACGCGATCATTCGTGACCGCCTCTCCAGAGAGCGCGAAAAGTACGCTGATTATGAAACGCTGAGAGATAAGGCAATGAAGTTTGATGCCGCAGAGGAAGCCTCTAAGAGCGAACTGCAGAAAGCTCAGGAGAGGGCTGAAGCACTCCAGGCACAGCTGAACGCCTTGACTCAGGAAGCAGAGATCCAGAAGGCGCGGACAAAGGTCGCGACCGAGAAAGGGATTCCTGCAAACCTTTTGACCGGATCTACCGAGGAAGAATGCAGTGCACAGGCTGATGCAATCCTGGCATTCGCAAAGGTCCCTGGCTATCCGGCAGTGAAGGACGCCGGAGACGTTGGACAGAAGACCATCGGAACATCCGGCAAAACACGAGACCAGTTCACAGACTGGTTTGAATCAAATTTCCATTAAAGGAGACTTAACATGGCAGACATTAACAGAACAACCAACTCTATGGCTCTTCCGTCTGATATTTCCAGTGAGATCCTGCAGAAGACTCAGGAAGAGTCCGCTATCATGCGTCTTGCGCAGCATATTGCGCTTCCTGGCCGTGGAGTTACTATCCCGGTTATTACGAACGATCCGTCTGCGGAATGGGTCGCTGAGACCGCTGCAAAGCCGGTTTCCAATGCTACTCCGGCCACAAAGCTGATGAGCGCATACAAGATCGCCGTCATCGAGACCTTCTCCAAAGAGTTTGTCCGTGACATCCCGGCTCTGTACGATGCGCTGGTCGCTCGTCTTCCGCTCGCCCTGGCTGGCGTTTTCGATAACACCGTTATCGGCGGAACACAGGCTCCTGGCAACAACTTCGACACCTTTGCGGCTTGTACCGCACAGAGCATCCTGAACGCGAACAACGGCACCTACCTTGGCCTTGTTGCTGCTGATGCAGATATCGCTGCCCACGGTGGCGTCATGAACGGCCTGGCATTCGGTGCACAGGGTCGTGGACTGCTGCTCTCTGCTGTTGATGGACAGGGTCGTCCTCTGTTCCTGGCATCTGCGAACGACGGTGTTGTTGATCGCGTGCTTGGAGTACCGACAGTCTTCAACAAGAACCTGTATAAGGCTGGTGCTTCTTCCGGATCAGTTCCGGCAGTTGTCGGTATTGCTGGTGACTGGAGCAAGGCTATGTACGGCACTGTTGCCGGCGTAGAAATCAGCGTATCTGATACGGCGACTCTGACCTCCGGCCAGACCACCATCAGCCTGTGGCAGCAGAACATGATCGCGGTTCGTGCCGAGATCGAAGTTGGCTTCCGCGCTGACACGGCTTGCTTCAACAAGCTGACCGGTGCCATTCCTGCCTGATGAGGTTTGTCGAGTTTATAAACCGAACAACCGGCACTCAGATGTGGGTAGCTGAAGATCGAGTTGAAGAATACAAGGCGGCGGGACACACTCTCGCCGCCGTTGATTCTAAGGAGCCCACAGAGGAGCAGAAGCCGGCTGTTGCGGCTAAAGCACCGGCGAGAAGGGCAACAAAGAAGAAATGAGGTTGAGCCATGGCATACGCAACTGTAGAACAGGTCGAAGCCGGATTCCGGCCATTGACAACTGACGAAAAAGCTGTCTGCAATCAGCTGCTTGATGAGGCAGCGATTCAGCTTGATGCTATCGCGCCCATAGCGACCGCAGAAGCAAAAGGAGTCGTATCCTGTCGGATGGTGCGTCGTGCCATTGCGGCATCCAGTGCAGGAGACTTCCCGGTCGGAGCGACACAGGGAACGATGTCTGCCGGCGGATATTCCCAGTCCTGGACGATGAGTTCCGGATCTACTGGCGAATTGTACGTCGGCAAGGCTGAACGGCAGATTCTCGGCCTTGGGAATCAGATCGGAGCATCTAATCCGTTTGCGGAGGTGAGTCCGGAATGATTCGCGGAATAACCGTAATCCTTTACGGAGAGACGCAGACCGGAACAGACATTTTCAATCGGCCAGTGTTTGAACCGACGGAGATCCCTGTCGCAAACGTGCTTGTCACGCCGGCATCGGCAGAGGCGGTCATCAACGAACTGTCGATATCCGGGAAGCATCTTGTGTACGAGCTCTGCATTCCGAAAGGAGACGCGAACGACTGGGAAGACAAGAAGGTCGCTTTCTTTGGCCAGACTTTCCACACGTTCGGCCCTGTCGAGGAATGGATCGAGTCCATGGTTCCGTTGTCCTGGAATCGAAAGATCAAGGTGGAGCGGTATGGCTGATATCAGAATCGTGCGGAACGAGAAGGGATTGACTGCACTTCGGAAGTCTGATGCGGTGAACGAGTTCATCAAAGCAATCGCGGATGACATTGCCGTCAGATGTGGCGATGGGTACGAAGCCGACTTGTACACGGAAGGCCGTACTCGTAACAACGCATCTGTCGGGCCGAGAACTCCCGAAGCAATGCAGGACAATTATCGCAACAATACGCTGCTGAAGAGCATAAAGGGGTGATTTCATGATTGAGAAGGTAATCTTGGATTACTTGACTGAAGAGTTAAGTATACCTGTCTACATGGAAAGGCCTCTGGATCTCCCGGAGCGGTGGGTGCAACTTGAGCGGACATCGACAAGCGAGCAGAACAAAATTCGCTCGTGTATGATGGCTTGCCAAAGCTATGACCGGAACTCGATGGCTGGAGCAGCCGCACTGAATGAAGAGGTCGTTGCAGCGATGGACCAGGCAATCATCTTGCCCTCGATCAGTCGGTGCAAGCTCAACAACGCATACAACTTTACGGACACGGCGACCAAAGAATACAGGTATCAGGCCGTGTACGATATCACTTATTATGAGGTGACATAATGGCAAATACTGTAACGAATGTCAGCACTGGCAAGCCGGCAGTAACCGGTGGAGTTTGGGCGGCAGTAGCAGGAACAACTGCGCCGACCGACGCGACGACCGCGCTGGCCGCAGCTTTCAAGTGCCTTGGTTATGTTTCTGAAGACGGCCTGACGAACAGCAACTCTCCGGAGACTGAGAATATCAAAGCATGGGGCGGAGATATCGTCCTGACTCCTCTGACGGAGAAGGCGGACACGTTCACCTTTACTTTGATTGAGGCAATCAACACGGAAGTTCTGAAGGTCGTTTACGGCGACTCTAACGTAACCGGAACGCTGGCACAGGGAATGACCGTCATGGCTAATGCAGACGAACCGGCATCCCATGTCTGGGCGTTTGAGATGGTTTTGACAGGAAACACTCTGAAGAGAGTAGTCGTTCCGGATGGAGTCGTCACGGAGATCGGAGACATCACATACGTTGACGGAGAGGCGGTCGGATATGAACTGACCATCACAGCACGTCCTGATGCTTCCGGGAATACTCATTACGAGTATCTGAAGACATCGGCGTAATATGAAGATCACAACAGGATCGGGATTTACTTTCGAGGTCGACATCAACCGAATCGCGGATGATTGGGAGGTCCTCGAATTGGTCGCATTGATTGACGGCGGAGACACCAGCAAGAACGCTGGCGCGGTTGTCAAACTTGCGAAGACGGTCATGGGCGAAGACCAGTACAAGAACTTTATGGCTTATCTGAAAGAGAAGAATGGCCGTATATCGTCGCAGGAAGTCATCCAGGCGATTACGGACATCTTCTCAGGATCACAGCCGGGAAAAAACTCCTGATCCTTGCTGTTTGCTTAGGCGAGCATGAGGATGATCTGATCTGCGATATGGCAGAGACTTATCATGTCTTAGATATCAGGGCGTTGTCGGTAAAACTGCTGGCAACGCTCTGTGCCGGTCTTCCGGAAGGGTCGCGAGTAAAAAGATCTTTGTCGGATGCTCCGGCATCATTGGATACGCTGCTACTTGCAAGTATCGCAGACAATTTGCGGTGGTTGGTCTGGTCTCAGACTAAAGCCGGAAGAAAAGGTCGGAACGCTCCGGCATCCATCCTCAACCGGCTGTATGAATCGAAGGAGAAGAAGACAAGCGACTCTCCGGAGGTGTTCAGCAGTCCGGAAGCGTTCGAGGCGGCAAGAGCAAGGATAATCAGAGGGGAGTGACAACATGGCAGACGGAACGACCATTGCAACCGCATATGTACAAATTGTTCCGAGTACAAAACAGCTTGACAGCGGAAGCCTGTCCGAAGCTCTTGGCGGCGAAAAGGCTGCCAAAGATACAGGCATAAAACTTGGCGAAACTATAGGGAAGAACCTTGGTCCGGCAATCCAGAAAATGTCTCTGGCTGCCGGCGGGCTTGGTGCTGCGTTACTTGGCAACGCATACAATGCAGCGAAGAGCGCAGACGACCTCAACACGCTTGCGAAACAGTACGGCGTATCTACTGAAGAGATTCAGAAGATGAATTATGCGCAGGATCTGATCGACGTATCAACGGAGACGATGCTTGCATCAATCTCCAGGCTGACGCGAGAGATCGGGTCCGGCAATGCTGCATTTGATCAACTGGGTGTGTCGATTACTAATGCTGACGGCACGATGCGAAGCAGCTCGGAAGTATGGTATGACACGCTCGAAGCCCTCTCCCAGGTCGGGAATGAAACAGAACGAGACACTCTTACGATGGAGCTGTTCGGTCGGTCCGGAATGGAGCTTGCCGGAATCGTCGATGATGGCGGAGCTGCATTGAAAGCACTTGGAGAAGAGGCTGCCGCAACTGGATCAATCCTTGGACAGGATGCTCTGAATGATGCGAATGCGTTCAACGATGCAATAGACCGGATGAAAGTCCAGGCATCGGCGGCGTTCATGGAAGCCGGCGCGACTCTTGCAGAGCACTTGATGCCGGCCCTGGAGAAGCTGATTGAGGTCGTGATGAAGGTCATCAAATGGTTCGGTGACTTGGATGGAACGACCCAGACGGTCATCCTTACGATCCTCGGTGTTGTCGCTGCGATCGGACCGTTGATGTCAGCTATTAATGCCCTGTCGAATCCTGTGAACCTTATCATCCTTGCTGTCGGCGCACTCATCGCAATCGGTGTTGCGCTTGTGAAGAACTGGGATGTCATCAAGGAAAGAGCCGGAGAGATCTGGGGCAACATAAAAACATCTGTTGTCGGTTTTATTGAGAATACCTGGAGCAAGATCCAGACGTTCGCCGGCAACATTAAGGATAAAATCATCAACTTGTCCGACACGATCAAAGGACGCTTCGATGTCTTGAAGGTTAAGATCCAAAACGTGTGGGAGAGGATCAAGAACGCAATCGTGACTCCGATCCAGACCGCAAGGGACAAGATCAAGGAAGCGATTGACAAGGTTAAGGAGTTTTTCAGCGGATTGAAGTTGGAGCTTCCGCATATTAAACTTCCACACTTTTCACTTGTCGGAGAATTTAGTCTGCTGCCTCCGTCCGTGCCGCGTCTGTCAGTCGATTGGTACGACAAAGGCGGTATCTTTCGGTCGCCGTCCGTGATCGGTGTCGGTGAGAAGCGTCCGGAGTTCGTCGGAGCCCTGGATGATCTTCGTGACATCGTTCGCGAGGAAGCCGGAGGGAAGACAGAGATCAGCATGAACATCTACGGAACCGAAGGCCAGAACATCAACGAGCTTGCAGATCGGGTCATGGCTCGGCTGCAGTTTGCAATCGACAGGAAGGAGAGGCAGTTCGCATGAGTGTTAATAGCGGATCTTTCACATTCGCCGGGACGTCCTCTTCGGCATATAACGTAATAGTTGCGAACGTGCCGGAAATGAATCGGCCAGCACGGAAGCAGACAATCATAGAAGTCCCCGGCAGGTCCGGGGATATTATTTTCCCTGAGGATGCCTGGACGAATATTCAGCAGGGATATGACATTTTCAAGGGAACAGGCGCAGTAGCAGCTACCAAGGATGCCAGGGCATTGATCTCCTGGCTGCATGGCGTAAAAGGATATCAGCGGTTGACGGACTCGTTTGATCCGGAGATCTTCCGTCTTGCATATCTGGACGGAGACATTCAGATTGATAATCTTCGTAATAACATATGGAGAGCGAGAGTGAATTTTAGCTGCCGTCCGGAGAGGTTTCTGCTGACCGGCGAAACAGTTGCAACAAAGACATCTTCCGGTGATGTGATCAGTAATCCAACGGCATATGACAGTAAGCCTCTGATAAAAGTAACTGGATCTGGTGCTGTTACATTGACCGTCGGCTCTTATTCTGTGTCCATTAGCAATATCTCATCCTATCTCAATCTCGACTGTGATACACAGGATGCATATAAGACAATGGCCGAAAATATGAATAATACGGTGACTATCACACAGGGCGGTAGCTTCCCACGGCTGCATCCTGGCTCCAATACGATCAGCTGGACTGGCTCTGTAACTAAGGTTGAAATTACCCCGAGGTGGTATGAGATATGATCAGACTGTTTCAGGCAGAGGCTACGACTTTTGAGACACAGGGGCTTGGGGTTCTGAATGCTATCCGCTGTCCGGTAACGGAAGAACGCAATGGTGTGTATGAGCTTGAGATGGAGCTTGCCTTTATGGACAGGCATTATCCCGATCTTGCTCTTGGCTGTCTGATTCTTTCGAAGCCGAATCCGTATGAGGACGCAGAGCCGTTCCGCATTTATCAGATTTCACGTCCGATGAACGGCATTGTGACTGTGAATGCTTGTCATTGGTCTTACGACTTGAGCAAGCTCGCAGATAAGCCGTTCACGGCATCGTCTGTAACGGAAGCCATGTCAAAGCTGAAGACGCAGTCCGTTGATACCTGTCCGTTTAACTTTGTGACGGACAAGAGCGTGACAGGCAATTTCGCGGTCAGCACGCCACGATCAATCCGTTCCTTACTTGGCGGCTCTGAAGGTTCGATTCTCGACGTGTACGGCACGGGCGAATGGAAGTTCACGGGGCGGACTTGCTATCTGTATCTGAACAGAGGACAGGACAGGGGCGTTACTATCCGCTACGGGAAGAACCTCACGGACTTGACGCAGGAAGAGAACAACGCGAAGGTGTATTCCAAGCTGTATCCGTATTGGTCGGATTCTGAAGGACATCTTGTTACGTTGCCGGAATATACGCTCGATATCAATCAGAACGGCAATGGCATTCTTGTGTACGATATGTCCGACAGGTGGGATGCCGCTCCTACCGAGCAACAGCTTCGGACGGCGGCGCAGTCCTATATTGACGCTAACGATCTGGACAAGCCTGTTGTCAATCTTACGCTGAGTTTCGAGCAGATTTCAGACCTTGTGAAAGATTCTATCTATCTTTGCGACACGCTGTCCGTGGAATTCCCTGCACTTGGAGTTTCCGCAAAGGCGAAAGTCATCAAGACTGTGTATGATGCAGTTCTCGACCGCTATGAAAAGATCGAGGTCGGCACGGTCAAGCAGACGCTTGCACAGACGATTACGGAGTTGCAGGACAATTCTGTTACGGGTTCTGTTGGCAAGTCTGTACTACAAGCGGCTGTAGACAGAGCTTCAGCGACTATTAAGGGGCAGAACGGCGGATTCTTCGTCGAGAACGATACGAACAATGACGGCTACACGGACGAACTGCTGTTTCTGAACACGCTCGGAATTGACACAGCACAAAAGGTGTGGCGGTGGAATCTTGGTGGACTTGGGTATTCCGGCACGGGGTATGACGGCGAGTATAGGACGGCTATCTATGACGGTCATATCAATGCTGATTTTGTGGATGTCGGCACGCTGACAGCGAACATCATCAAGGCAGGAATTTTGCAGGACGCCGCAGGTATCAACTCGTGGAATATGGAGACTGGCGAATTCAACGTGCAGGTTTCCGGCACGGTTGAAAGTATTGTGACATACTATGCCGAATCCGAACAAAACGAGCCGCCAGTTTTTGATCTGGAAGAAGACCTATATGATTTTAACGGCGATCCGCTATTAACATTTGATGGCGAACCGTTGTATGTTATACCTGCATGGACGACAAATGTTCCGACAACGGCAACATCAAATTATCGATGGATGCGGAACCTTGTTACGTATAAGGACGGCACGACAGAGCTTACATCGGCTGTCCCGATGCAGGACTATTATGGCAGGGCGAATCTGGTCGTAAAAGCATCTACTGACAGCAACGGCAATCCGATAGGCGTCCTGTCTGGTTTGGCTGACTATATGCGGTTTGATGCAGGACAGCTTGAGATCAATTCACCGCAGTTTACACTTGATAGGGACGGCAATGCCGCTTTCGCAGGTGCGGTGACGGCGACGTCTCTGACGCTCGGTAGCGGCGTCAATATCGATGTTGACAGAGTTGAGGGCTTTGCAGATGCGGCGACTGGGGTTGTGGAAGGGACTGTCACAGCGAGCTTTGTCAATGCACTCGGTATCACGGCGCAGTCGGTTGCGGCGGAAAACATCACAGGCTCGACGATTTCCGGCAAGCGGATTCAAGGCGGCATCATTTACTACGATGCGAATAATTATTGGAACTTACAGACAGGTGAAATCCGTATCAGCTCGTTTGCAAATCAGTTTTCTTCGCTGAATACGGCGGTCAGCAATACACAGGCGGCTGTGGATGCTCTTGAGGTCGGAATTGCAGTTGACAACAATGGCGTCACAGTCGGGAGACAGAATGCGGCTGTCAAAGGTGTGTTCAGCAATGATTCGTTGGAGTTTCAGACGATGGACGGAACGCCTATTGCGTGGCTGTCATCGGACGCTTCGGACGGCTTGGGCGTTGACCTCATTCAGATAGGCTCGCACACGACCGTATCACAGCGGTGGATTGTTAAGACAGACCAAAACGGCGATAGACTGACGTTCACGCGGAGGGCAAGCTAATGGCTACTCTTATTAAGACACAGGCGATAGGCACTTATTCGGACTATTACCTGCGATTGTACATAGATGAGACCGTCAACGTGACCGCGAACACGTCATCGGTTACGGTCAGCTTGTACGGCTACACGGAGAGGGCAGAAAGCATCTGCTCGTGGAATGGAAGCGGTGCAAACAGCATTGATATTGTCATTGACGGCTCAACCTATTCACTGACAGGGCAGGATATTGACACCGCGGATTGGCGAGCAAGCGGCGGTCATCTACTGCATTCGGCGAGCAAGACAATTACGCACAACTCTGACGGTACGAAGACGATTTCCGTCAGCGGTGCTCTGAATTATAAGGGCGGCGGAACGTCTCTTGTCGCAGGAACGTATTCGACAGGCTCTGTCAGTCAGACGCTGACGCCGATTGCGAGAGCGTCAAAGGTTGGAACGGTCAGCGGTACTTCTATCAACAGCACGAGCGGAAACGTTACGATAAATGTGACGAAGGCGAATGCCGCATATTATGACCGAATCGTAACGACTGGCGCGGTCAGTAAGACCATCAATATCGGCACAGGTACAAGCGGCACGATAGCGTGGACAGAAATTCTTGACGCTATGTCATCATCCGCATCTGCTACGCTGAATATCACGGTGCGGACATATTCGGACAGCAGTTACAGCACGCTTATCGGCACGAATACAGGTTCAGCAAATATCACGATAAGCACATCAGCCGTCAAGCCGTCCGTGTCGTGGGGTGCAATTACAGCAAACAGTGGAGGGTTGTCCGGCAACCTTGTCGCAGGGCGTTCGACAGCAAAAGCAACGTGGACGGTCACAAACGCTCGCGGTGCTTCGGTTTCGTCCGTCAAAATCACGGCAAGCAATGCCACGATTTCAAGCGGCGCATCGTCAACCAGTACAAGCGGAACGCCTGTTACGGCTACGCTGAAAGCAAGTTCTTCCTCAAATTATAATATCACGCTGACGGCTACTGTGACGGATAGCCGAGGCGCAACGGCTACGGCTACCACGGCGGCAAAGACGGTTTACGCTTACAAGAATCCGTCCGTGACGCTTCGGGCGTATCGAACGGCTACGAACAGCAGTACAACGGAAGACCCTGCAGGTGAATATGTATACGTGACATATTCTGCATCTGTGGGAGCTTCGGTCAACGGTGCGAACAGCATATCGTCAACGACGACCTCACCAAGCGGTGTGACAAGCGGTTCGTGGCGAGCGGTTTCCGCAAGCTCAACATATACGGTATCTGTCACAGCTACAGATGCCGCAGGTGGGTCGACGACTGTTCGGGCGCAGGTTGCGACGGCTCTTGTTCCGCTGTCGCTGTACTCAAACGCCGCAGGGACGTCGGTTGGCGTCGGCATTGGTGGGGCGGCTGAAGCAGGGAAGTTTGTTGTCAATCTTCCGACTAACTTCAACGGCACGGTATACATCAACGGTGTTGACATAACGAATCTACTGATTGCAGATTAAGGAGGGCGTATGAGCAGACCGATATCATTAGTTATTCGGGACTTGGAGTCGCAAATCAATATTGCGATATCCGACAGCCAGTTGCCGCCGTGCATCGTCAAGGCTGTGCTGAACGGCTTGTATCAACAGGTGATACGAGCGGCACAGGCGGAGATCGCACAGGCGGAGAAGGAATACACAGAGGAGGGCAAGAAGAATGCCGAAAGTAATTGATTTGCCAACAGCGACAAGCATGGATGGGGCGGATTATTACATCATGGAGGAGTCAACAGGCGGTACTAAAAAGATCACAAAATCAAGTGCTGCCGACAAGTTTAACTATAAGTATTTCAAGAGCGATATCACGAATACAACGACAGTATCAACGACCGAAACCGAGGTCGCAAGGATGGATAGTCATACATTCCGAGCCGGGTCGTATGCCGTTTGGATCAATTTTACACACGTTAAACTTACAAGTGCGTCGTATGCTGGTATTATGTCGGTATATATCGGAGACACTAAATATTCGGAAATTGCAAACATCACACACGTTGGAGGCGCAAACGGTTTGGAAGGTAGCATGACGTTAATTGCAATGTTTACTCTTTCAACGTCCGTAACCGGGGCTCTTAATTTGCGCTTGAGAACAAATGATAGCCGTAAATCGTTCGTGTTTGAACCTTATACTGACGTCCAGATTGCCGGCATTCAAATCGGCTAACGTCATGGACTGGACAAGCATCATCGTAGCGGTCGGAGCGTTTCTTGCAGGCGTATTTTTCGGTATAATGCTGATGGCTGTAGTCAGTTACAAGCGGAGGTGACGGACAATGGACTGGACACCAATCATAGTGGCCGCTATCACAGCGGCAGGAGCGTTCGCAGGAGTATACACAGCAAACCGCAAAACAGCGGCAGTATTAGACATCCGCTTGACGAATCTGGAGAAAACAGTCAGCAAGCATAATCAGATTGTCGAGCGGACATACAAGCTGGAGGAGGACACAGCTCTGCAGGATGCCGAGTTGAAACGAATCAACAGACGGCTCGAGATCGTCGAGCAACAGGAAAGGAAAATATCATGAGAGACTGGAAAGCATGGTTCAAGGCCGCCGGAATCCGGGCATTGAAAACGATCGCCCAGACGGCAGCCGCAACGATCGGGACGAGCGCGGTTCTCTCGGAGGTAAACTGGCTCGCGGTTCTTTCCGCGTCAGTCCTCGCCGGGATCTTGTCACTCTTGACGAGTCTCGCAGGAATCCCGGAAGAACGGAGGGAAGAAAATGCCTTATCCGAGTGATTTAATCAAAATCGCAAGAGAAGAGATCGGATACCACGAAAAGGCCACGAACGCCGATCTCGACAGCAAGACCGCGAACAGCGGAGCTGGCAACTGGACGAAATACGCCCGCGACCTGGATAAAGCCGAATACTTCAACGGCAAGAAGAACGGCTTCGACTGGTGCGCGGTTTTTTATTGCTGGCTCCAGTTTAAGCTCTACGGCGACGGAACGAGCGCGAGGGCGGCCTTGTATCAGCCGAATCCGAAGTATAACTGCGGAGCCGGGTGCACTCAACAGGCGAGCTATTACCGCAAAGCGAATCAGTTCTTCACGGCTCCACAGCCCGGCGATCAGATCTTCTATGGGGAGACCGGCGACGAAGGACACACCGGGCTCGTGATCGAGGTCTCCGACAAGACCGTGACAACGATCGAAGGGAACGTCCAGAACCAGGTGCTCCTGCTCAGGCATTCAATCGACGACAAGACGATCGTCGGCTACGGCCGTCCGAAGTACGAGAAGAACGATCCGAATGTCGTCTACGTCGTCAAGACCGGCGACACCCTGGACAAGATCGCGGAGGAGTACGACACGACCGCCGAGAAGATCGCGAAGGAGAACGGAATCGCGAATCCGAACTTCATCACGACCGGAACGGTTCTCGTCTTCCGCCGCGGCGACAAGACCTGGCACACGACCGACATCTTCTGCCAGATGGGCGACCGGAACAAGGCCGTCTCCGTTATCCAGGCGTTACTGCTCAAGCGCGGCTTGCAGCTCACCTACGACGGATATTTCGGAGCAGAGACCCGGAGCGCGGTCATGACCTGGCAGCGGTCGAAGGGAATCACCGTCGACGGAATCGTCGGAGACGAAACGATCGCCACGCTATGACCTTTACGCTCGGGCAGCTGCTCGTAATATGGCTGCTCGGTTTTATCACCGGCTTCATCGTGGCTGTGATCGCCTCGAAATGATGCCCGAATTTCGCTCCAGAATGGCCCAGGATGGACGGAACACGGAAAGCCGAAGAAGTATCCATCCACACATAAAAATTCAATACAGGGCGTTCTGAGAGCAGTTTCTCGGTCGGATCGGTTGGCCGCCGTGAAGATAATAATCCAGATTGCACGGAACGCAAAAAAGGGGACCTCTTCTTCCGGAGGTCCTTTTTTTGTACCTGGTCGGGATGATGACGTAATAATGACAGGAGAGGCGAAAGCGGTCTGATTATGCGGTCATAAGTTGACAGCTGGTCATAAAATAAACCGCATGAGTAAGCCGAAAAAGCCTATTCATGCGGATTTTGTTTGCGTATATGTGCGGTTGTTTTGCGACCATTAATGACACACTAATGACATACTTATGACACACTGATGACAAGTCAGTATTCGACAAGATCCATCTGCTGGCAGAGGAAGTCGATATCGTTCAGCATGACGTATGCCTTGTCGTGGATGTCCTTATCGGCATGTCCGGAGATCTTCCGAGAAACAGTTGGGTCCATTCCGCACTCTACGGTTCGGGTGACGAATGATCTCCTGCAGTCGTGCGGAGTGTGCCCAGGAAACGCCTTGACGAATTCTCTAAAAGCGTAGCCAGAATTCTTCCATGTCGGCATGTTCTCCATCAAATGGCGGATGCGGTTGTGGATCGGAATCATCCGGAATTTGCCAGCTGGCGTTTTCTCCCCAGTGATAATATATCTGTCCGTCTTCTTAGAAATCAAAAACAATTCGCCGATTCGCATCCCGGTGTAAAGCAGGATCAGAGCGGTGTCGCGGATCGGAGATGGATCCATTTCCCAGATTTTCCGAACTTCATCGACCGTGAACGGATTCCGTTTCGGATTGGTTCGACGTGTGCGATAAATGTACGACACCGGCGAAGTCTGAATTATACTGCTTCGGACGGCCCACTTGAACACGTTGGACAGGTAAGTCTTAAAAACATGCTGGCTGCCGGCAGGAACAGTCGCGATCAGGGACTGCAGCTCAGACGCTGTGATCTCCCGGATCTTCCGATCATAGAGGGACTCGCAGCGCAGATCAGCAGCGTGATATCCAACAATGGTCGTCTTTGCCGGCAGCTTGCCATTGATCGGGATCTCCGTGAACTCTTTCATCCATCGGTCAGCTGCGTCCCGGAAAGTCATGTCGTGAGTGTTGATGTCATACGGACTCTGATTGAATTCCAGGAGAGCAGCATAAGCCTCGTTATATGTCTGGAAGTAGCCGATCGTGGTATAGACCGGATAACCGCGATCGTCCCATTCTTTGAACTTCTTCGCCCAGTATGGCCGCCGGCGGTTCCCGGTCAGGAACGTGATAGATCCGAAACCGTTCGGCAGCCTCATGTGCTTCTTCCGTTTCATTTTATCATACCTGTGAACGCGACAGCCAGACCGAGGATACGGACATCGTTCCGGTTATCGAAAACCAAGTCTTTATATGCCGGATTCTCCGGGCGCAGGATCAGATGGTCGGCGAAAACGTATACACGTTTCAGCGTGGCCTCTCCGTCGATCAGGACGGCGGCGATCTGACCGTTCTCGACTTCCGGCTGCTGGCGGATGTACACGATGTCGCCGTCGTAGATCCTCGCGCCGGTCATTGAGTCGCCTTTGCACCGGAGCACGAAGTCGCATTTGATGTTTGACGGAACCTGGACGAGATCCTGGATGTTCTCTTCCGCAAGAATCGGTTCTCCGCAAGCGATCGTTCCGAGAAGAGGGACGGATCTCGTTGCCGGAGGCGGTTCGATGCCAGGGATGCCGTCCATCTTCTTCGGGACGTTTTCACCCATCAGCCAAATCGGATTAACATCCAGTGCTTTCGCGATGGCAGCAATTCGCGGAGAGTATGGCATATTCTGTCCGAGGTAATACTGCGAAATGGACCCCTTCGGGATGCCGGTTGCTTTCACAAGGTCAACCTGATTCACGCCTTTGTCATCCATCGCTTCCAGCAATCTCTTGTGAAAAACTCTGATGTTTTCAGCGTTTGTAGCCATCTTCTTAATCTCCTTTCTGTGAGGGTAAGTCTATTATATCATACTTTCTCCGAAAAAGTACAATATTTTTTCAAAAAACCGTTGACAGGTGAAGTCCAAGATGTTATACTACCAATATCAGATCTGATTTTCACATTCAAGAAGGGAGGCAGTCCGAACGAACATGATCTTTGATTATTCAAAATTGAGAGGACGCATCATCGAAAAATATGGCACATATAACGCATTTGCGGCCGATTTTGGGATCTCTCCGTCGCTCCTGTCACGGAAGCTCTGCAACGAGATCGGTTTTTCCAGGGAAGAGATCAAGCGATGTGCGAATCTCTTAGACTTTGGTCTGGACGAGTACGGAAAATATTTTTTTACCGAGAAAGTCCAAGATGTTAGACCTTCATGCTAATCAGCATCAGACAGGCTGCGGAGATCATCGGCTGCCCCGAACAGCGAGTGCGAGTCCTCATCCAGCAGGGACAGCTCGGCAGCATCGCAAGGTTCAAACGGAGATCGACTTACACGGTCACGGACTCGCAGTTGGCAAAATGGCTCGGAGTTAGTTCCGAGGAAGTTCAAAGGAGGATTCAAAATGCGTAATATCGTCGCTTATGTAGCTTGTGGGCTTGTCATCGCCGGCTTTGCGCTTCTGGTCGTATTCTGCGGAATGCTGGACGCACCGGAGGCACCGATCGGGCCGGCTGTTTTAATGGGCATCGCTGCGCTCTGCACGATGGGCGCAGGATCTGCCCTGGCTAATCTTTACGAAAGGGGGAGGATCTAAATGTTCAGAGTGACGGTCGGATTCGAGACGAATATCCTGAACTTCACTTTCAAGAATCTCGCAGACGCTCTGCAGTTTATCGGCGACTGCATCGAGACGTCGGAGTGCACCGGGACATCGGTGTCCATCGTGGAGGTGGAGTGATGATGGTAAAAAAAATCCAGATTGTTGGCGCAACCTGGAGACAGTGCATTGTATGCACGATGGATGTTGGAAATAGTTTTACGGTTACATTCTAACATCCTTCAAAGATTATTGCAAGAGGTGAACAGATGGAGCTTGACTATCACATCATAGGCAGCGGATCCAGTGGAAACGCAGTCCGGATCGAGAACATTATGTTTGACTGCGGAATGCCGTTTGCAAAAATGAAGGACGATCTCTACAAAGTGGATTATCTTCTGATTACGCACGAGCACAAGGATCACGTCAATCGTGCGACGTTGAAAAACATTACAAAGAAGTTCCCGAACATCCGGATCTTCAGCACCTACAGAGTTGCGAGACTTGACGACAACATCGTCGCAATTAACACAGATTATCTCCCGATCTGGCTCGGTGACGTGGAGATGTGGGCCGTCGAGGTTCCTCACGACGTGCTTACATACGGATATTTGATCCGGAAAGATGATTTTACCTACATTTATGCGACGGACCTCCACGACTGTTCTTCACTGAACAAGCTGCTGGATGAGTTGAATGTAAATCTCGATTATGTGTTTCTGGAAGCCAATTATGATCCCGAGAAGCTGGAAGCGATAGGGAATGAGTGGAGAGGGCAATATAATCCATACATTGACTCATCATCCAGGCACCTGTCAAGAGACGACTGTCTCGCCTTCTATGCACGGAACCGCAAAGAAGGAGGAAAATTGATTGAGTTACACAAATCAAAACGATTCTACTGATCTTGCCGTTTATCGTGGAGCGGTTGTCACGTTCGAAAGGTACGAGGAATTCAAGGCAGCTGCAATTCAGGTCAGGGATATGGTGCGGAATGTACCTGTCACAGATGATCCGGACACGCTTAAGGCTGCCAAGAAGGCCGTGGCGGACGCAAGAAAGATCACGGACCGACTCAACGCAGAACGGATCAAGGTCAAGAAGATGGTGCTCGAGCCGTATATGGAGCTGGAGCAGAAAGTGAAAGAAATCGAGTCTATTATTAAGGAAGGAGAAGATGAAATCCGGGAGAAACTCGAAGCGATCGAAGTGAAGAGACGGATCGACAAGAGGAACGAAGTCGAACGAATTTGGGATCTTCGTGCTCCGAGATTTATTGCCGGGAACTATCTGAAGTTCAACGATTTTGCAGATAAGATTGGGGCGTCTCTCACAAACAAAACGGTACCGATGACAGCGATTGAGAATGCTATGGTAGCGTTCCTTACGACGACAAGCTCTGACCTTGAGTATCTCGAAGGAACCGGGGAAAGATCAGCTGAGTATATTGAAACATATGTTGGATGCTTAGACCTTGCTCAATCCATGCGAGTCGTAGACGCAAGGCACAAGCATATGGAGAGTCTTCCAAAAAGCGGTGTCTCATTTATAGAGATCCGGATCAGTGGAAAGCCGAACATCGCTGCCGCAAAGAGACTGCTCGAAGAGAATGAAATCAACTACACAATTACAAAGGAGAATTAAACATGAATACGAATTTTGAACTTATTGAAGGTTGCGAACTCATTGAAGCTAACGTTATTGATGGATCTCGTCTTGAGATGAAGTTTTATGATCAGGAAGGCGACAGACTGCTCACGGTCAAGTTCAACAAGCAGGTGTGGGATTCTGATGCAAAGAAGTTTGTTGCAGACGACAAGAAGGCCGCACAGTGTGAGGAATGGTGCCAGAAATACTTCGGCTGCTCCTTCGAGGATGTCCCGGAAGCTGCAAACATGCTTGTCTACAAAGACATCTATAAGTATGAGAATTTTAATTCTCTTTGGGAAGTTGATATGACAGACCGTCCTGCAAAGTTCACTGAGCCGGTCAAGGGAATCATTAAGACAAGCATCGAGAAGATTGTTGTGGATCAGGTCGGGATTCATGTTCAGTATAAATATAATGATCGAATTTACGAGAGCAAGTTTGCGACGAGTGTCTGGGTAGATAAAATGCACAGATTCATCCCGGACGAAGAGAAGACTCGGAGATCCATGCTGCGTTTCAAGGACACGTTCGGTGTTGAGGATCCGAAAGACGAGTCCTTGATTGGAAGAAGCATTCAGGTCCAGGTAAAGAAGGCATTCAACAGCTACTACGGCGATATTCTCCCGGAATAATGGGTGATCGCCATGACAAACGAGGAGTTATTTGAAAAATATCCCGAGCTTGTCTTCTACGACTTTGAAGTCTTTCCGAGATACTGGTGCATGGTAATGATTGATAAGGACGGCGAGAAAGAAATCGAAGATCGCCTGTCCTTATCTACCGAGTTCAGCAAGCACAGAAAGTGCATATGGGTAGGCTATAACAGCAACCACTATGACCGTCAGATCTTTGCTAACATTTACTTCAGCGGAGAACGTAACCAGGATGAGGCTATGAGTAGATTGTACAAATTATCGCAGCGTCTCATCCTGGGGACGAAGCTGCAGATCGATAAGCCGATTCCTGAGTTTATATCCTATGACACAGGCAGCCGAATCCGTTCTTTGAAGCAATGCGAAGCCTTTATGGGATCCTCAATCTGGGAATCAGACGTTCCGTTCGATAAACCGGGAGATCTTACAGATGAAGAAAAAGCATCCATAAAGAGATACTGTCGCCATGACGTAGAGCAGACGATCGAAGTATTTAAAAGGACGATATTCGACTTTGAAGCACAGAAATCTGTCATCGAAACGTTTGGCCTGGATGATCGCTGTTACAGTATGACAAAAGCACAGCTTACGGCAACTGTTCTCGGGTGTGCGAGACTTCATGCAAAAACATATGACGCAGAGGGGAAAATATACGGAACCGAAGATAATGACTTTTCCGGAGAGGAATGGAAAGTTGATATCTTCGATACCGTACACATTGATAAGTACAAAGATGTCCTCAGCTTCTTCTCTGATCCGGAGAATTATAAGGACAATGATAAGCTGAAGATCGACATCTCCGGAGTGCCTCATGTGTTCGGCCTCGGTGGGATCCATGGAGCGTTGAAAAAGTATCACAAAAAAGGACGCCTACTGCATGTGGATGTGACTTCGTATTATCCGAGCATTATGATCCAGTACGATCGGTTGACACGGAGAGCGAAGGATCCGGATCTATTCAAAAAGATATACGATACTCGAGTTCAGCTGAAAAAGGAAGGTAAGAAACAGGAACAGGCTCCGTATAAGATCATTTTGAACAGTACGTTTGGGATTACAAATCAGGAAACATCAAACGCATATGATCCTCAGCGGAATCACTCAATCTGTATCAATGGACAGCTGATGCTGCTCATGCTTCTGGAGAAGCTGGAAGGACACTGCCAGCTCGTACAGTCAAACACAGACGGAATCATAATATCATACGACGGATACGATCTGGATTATATCAAAGCACTCTGCGATGAATGGTGCAAGGAGACAAAGATGACACTCGGTTACGACTACATCGATGAACTGTGGCAAAAGGACGTGAACAACTATCTGTTCCGCTATGCTGACAGTGGAAAATACGAGGCTAAAGGTGCATACGTCAAGTTTAACTCTGACCTTGACAACGATCAGGCCATCGTGAACGAAGCGGTCCGCCAGGGACTTATTCACAATTCGATTGATGCAGTCGACGAAACGATTGACAAGTGTGCAGATCTCTCAAAGTTCCAGAAGGTTGTTAAGCTCTCCGACCGATATAAATACGCTTACATCGGGATCAATCAGATTCAGAATCACAAGTGTTTTCGAGTGTTTGCAGTTGTATCCGGTGGAGAGAAGATTACAAAGCAGAAAGAAAAAGGTGCAACGATGGAGAAGTTCGGAAACACTCCGGACAATGCCATGCTCGTGTTCGATGATCTGGCCCACGATCCGAAAGATTATATGGGCTTTCCGTTCAGCATCGATAGGATCGACAAAGATTACTATAAGGAGATAGCCAGGGACAGGTTCCTTGACTTCTCCGGAGGATTTGATGGATAACAGCGAGATCTATAAGGGATATATTCCGCTTAGAGAAAACAAAACGGCTGCTGAAAAATATGGAGAGGAAAGAACGGATCCTCTCCATACTTGGGAAGAGGCACAAGGGTTCACTGGAATCGGAGCAGTGATGAACGACAATGTGGTGCTTGTCGATGTGGATGACCGGGACGAAGCGGACACGCTGGAGAGGATCCTGGAAAAGCATTCCATTGCTGCGAGAATCACAATAACGGACAGAGGAAGCCACTTCTTATTCAGCTGCGACAGGCCACTCCGGAATCTTTCCGGACTCGTCAGTCTGATCGGGATCAAGTGCGATTACAAATACGGAGCAACAACTTCGTACGATGTTATCAAAGCGAATAAGAAATGGAGAACCATCAAGAAAGATCCTCCGCATTTATCAAAGATTCCAATCTGGTTGAATCCAAAGGAACAGAAACAGAATAAGGAACCGCATTCTGAGATCTGGCATCTCGATGTTGGATCACGAAACGAAACGCTGTATAAATGGACCGGTAAAACACTGACAGACAAGAACAAGAAGAAGTACAATCCAGTCTCTGAGATGACCTTTGCTGAGTGGAAGACAATGAAGCGCATCATAAACGATGATATTCTTGCGGAGCCACTTGATAGCGACGAATTCGAGTCTCTTGTTACAAGGGACAGGTATGAAGAAAGCAAATCGTTTGCGGCAGATGCAAAGGAAAAGAGCAGTGGTGAAAAGCTGTCAGACATTATCGAGGAAATGATAACAACGTGCAGTATCCGACAATTTGGGAATGCACTATTCAGGAAAGGAGATAATAAGTATTACAAAATGCTGGCACAGGGGTTCATTGACAACGAGCTTCTTGTGAAGAGAGGCGTGAACCCAGAGAAGGCCACTGCAGCGACACGTCTGATCCGGGCACATCTTAAAGATGAATGGGTGCCATACACAACCAATGTTGTCGGGTTCCGGAATGGAGCGTTTGACTGGTCTGCATGTAAATTTATTAACTATACCGACCTTGGCGACGTTCCTGTGTTCCAGTATTGCGATGTCGACTATGATCCAAACGTCGACACAACCGAAGTCGAATCGGTTTTGAGAGACTGGTGCGATGGAAACGAGGACAAATACAAAATGCTCACAGAGCTTGCCGGCTGTTGCTTTTACAAGGGAATTCCAATCAAAAAGTGGTGGGTGATTGCAGGAAAAGCGGATACCGGCAAGAGCACTTTTTTGAGACTGCTGCGAAATGTACTCGGGCCGGACATGGTCGGATCTACTCCGATACAGTCACTCGGAGATACAAATGCAATAGCCGAACTCGTGAACAAGCCGGTCAACATCGTGGACGATGGATCTTCACGAAAAGCTGGAGACGTGTCAAACCTTCGGAAAATCATCCAGGGAGACGAGATCCAGGTCAAGGTGCTGTATCAGGATAAATTTACAACACGACTGGAGTCCAGAATGGTATTTGTTTTCAACGAGATCCCGAGATATCGGGATGACGCAAATGCCACTGCAAAAAAGATGATGATCATTCGGTTCAATCGAGTGTATGACGATAACGAGAAGGATCCGGATCTGATCGACAAACTCACATCGGAAGAGAACCGGAGTGCGTTTTTGAAGCTGGCAATCGACGCAATGAAAGACGTTATCAAACGGAAATACATCTTCACAGAGTCCGACGAGTCGAAGATAGAAGTGCAGGAAATCGTGAGAGACGCAGATCAGGTGCTCAGTTATGTGGATTCTATCGTTGGAGAGGACTTCTCCTGGGAGCAGTTTCTTGATGATCGGTCCACAAAAGATGTATATCAGGAGTTTTATAACTGGGCGAGATCGGAAGGATATGACAGGCCGGTTGTACAGCAGACGTTCTCCTCGAAGATAAAGGAGATCAGCGGAGCAAGGGTACGAAAATCTCACGGATCCAGCTTCTATGCATTCGACGAATATACGAGAAAAACATAATCGGGTGCTCTTAGGGTGCTCGTGGGTGCTCTTCAAAATTTAAGAGCACCCTAAAATAACGGCTTATTTAAGCCAAAAATCAGATGCCGGGTGCTCGGGTGCTCTTAATTCTTCATTTTTGATTTGAAATTGAAGAGAATTCTTAAGAGTCTTAAGAAATTAAGGTGTATATAAAAGTTTCAGAGAAGTACGAGCACCAGAGCACCCGAGGTCTTCTCAGACCGCATACTTATGCGGAAAACTGAGGGTGCTCTTGATAAAAGCAAGAGCACCGAAGAGCACCCGACGAGCACCCGGAAGGAGGAAATCAATATGATTTACAATCAGATCTATCCCGGAGTGAGTAATCCGGATTACGACTTTGATGAGATGGATGGAAAGAATGGAATTGATGCAGCTGTCCTGGATGAATGGGATCGTGAACATCCGGATGACAGTGGAATAATGGAGGACGCATGATGGAAAAGATTAAGTGCATTATTAAGAGGCCGGACGAAACATACGGTCACATGACGAATATCAGCTGCAGTCTGAAGAACCTTCAGAAGACGGTCGAGGGCTACATCGAGACGCTGACGATCGGAGGCGGACTTGTAATCATCTGCAACGAAGAGGGGAAGATCCAGAAGTTGGAACCGAATTTTTTCATCGGATCTGGCTTCTGGCAGGATCAGATCCGAGGGACGGCGATCATCATCGGACAGGACGGAGAAGAGTTCTGTGACGTCCCGATCGACTTTGCAACGTGGAAGAAGTTGCTGAAAGGATGGGGAAACTGAAGATGGACGTTGATATGTATGTTAAGTCTCACCGGAACACGCTCGGTGTTTATCTCTACCTGCGCCGGAAGGATCTCGGACTGAAGCTCCGGGAAGTGGCTGCCCTCTCCGGGCTGAATATGAACACGCTGTCACGGCTGGAGACCGGAGCACATACCAATCCGAGCTATGACACGCTCCTGCGAGTGGCAAATGCGCTGCAACTCGATGTGGACTTGGTGCCGAGGGAGACGGAAGATGAGAGTTGATGCAATCGACCGGAACGGACTTCTGAGCGACTTTGAAAGGGCCGGAATTGAACTGACGGAAGAGATGAAGTATATCATCCGCGTGTCGCCGCATGTGATATCGACCATCACAAGGCCGCTGACAGGCAGATGGATGTGGCAGGATGGCGGACCGTTCTACTGCGACAACTGCGGACGGCACATGTACGACCAGACGGCGGCGGTGCTTCATGGTGATTATCGCTACTGTCCGTGGTGCGGAGCGAAGATGGAGGTGTTTGACGATGAGCGAACTGATTGAAAGACAGGCGGCGATCAAAGCAATAGAGGATTTGCAAGATTGTTACAACGGATTTAGCGACACATACGACAAGGCGTGTATCATCGGAGCTTTGGAAGAAGTACCGTCCGCACAGCAAGACATAGCAGAAAAACTATATCTGTATAAGTGCTACATCACCGATACGGATGGACTGCAACACGAAGTTATACATACAGGCGATATAAGGAGAGTGACAGGATGGGAGATTTAATCAGTAGGCAGGCGGCGATTGATGCAGTAGATATTAAGAACCTACATCGTGGTATCGTTGATGCACTGCAGAACATCTTATCGGAGTTGCCATCCGCACAGCCAGACTATGATCTCTCCGGCTACTCTGACAGACTGTGGAAATCGGCATACGAGCGAGGCAAGGCTGAAGCACAGCGCACAGGGCGGTGGATTATTGACAGAGATAGCACAGGCTGTATGTATGGCAGATGTACAAGTTGCGGAATGAAACAGTATGCAGGGCGCACTAAATACTGTCCTAACTGCGGAGCGAGAATGGAGGAGCAGGAATGAATAGAATGACAAGAAAAGCGGTAATCGGTGAGTTGCGCGAGTTGAAATACTCGTTTGAAAGACGCTATGACAAATACCCTACGTGTTTGGAAGAAGCTATTGATTATATCTATCGAACGCCAAGCTGGATTCCCGTCAGCGAGGGGTTGCCAAAGATCGACATGAGTTATCCGCATCATGAGGACTACCTTGTACAGTATGATTCGGGTGACATGGATGTGGCATCGTGGAGTAACGTAAATCGTTTTTGGACAGACCATGTAACAGAGCCGTATTGGAACTGCGTACAGTTTGCAAGGGTCACAGCTTGGATGCCGCTTCCAGAGCCGTATAAGGAGGGGCAGGAATGAGCAACGAAGAAATCAAAGCACTTGCGTTTGATCTGATCGACAATGCGATTAAGTGTCCGTATGACTACACGGACGAGACCCGCGAGGACTTGCTTGTGATCGGAGAAGTGTACGGCATTGTCAGAATGTGTGATGCAATCTGCGAACGGGAGGAGCAGGAATGAACCGTGCTGAATATCGTCGTCAGAAGCGGCAGGAAGAAAAAGGACAGGTTCGTAGATGGATTACGGAAGCTGAAATCGAACAGACTGTGAAAGAACGTGCGTTGCGCTTGCAGAAGCGGATGATTGAGGAATACAATGCGGAGTTTATCGCAAGGGACGCAGATATCAAGAACGAGCTGATAAATTTCCTGCACAGGCTGTGGCTGTCTGGGCTTGGCGAGTACGGAATCACGGACAGGGAACTGACGCACAATCTCGACCAGTACGTGAAGCGCAGGTTCAAGGAGTTTTCGGATTATATTGCGATGAACGAATCAGACCGTGCCCGGGAAATGCTTGCGGATATCGGCGTTCCTGCAAGTATCGTCGGGCTTGCGGAAAAGCATTGGAGAGCAGAGCCGGATGAAGAAATAACTATAGACATCGAAGAAGACTAAGAAAGAGGGTGATCAAATGGCGCGGATCAGCTGGGCAAGCGTGGGAATAACGCCGTGGCACAAGCGCGAGATCATGGCTTACTGCCGTCGCTATGACGATTGGCGGAAGGAATTACAATACGGACTCCGAGCCATCAGCATGGAAGGCGGCAGCCATTCAAACAATATCAGCCGTCCGACCGAACAACAGGCCGTCCGGAATGCACAGCTCCGCGATCAGATCCTGCTGATCGAACGTGCGATCCGTGACATCTGCCCGGACATGTACAACGAAATGCTGGACAATATCGCTCGCGGCGTGCCGTACATCTACTTGCAGGTGCCATACACCGAGCGCGACTTCTACGAACGCCGGATAAAAGTCTATGCACTTATTGCGGACCGTCGCGAAAAGATGTCCACTTTCAGAGGCTAAACTGCATTATGATGATATCGTCAGATAATCTGACAGGCAGCAACAGACCATAATGCACTTCAAACGCAACCGGGTTTTCATCCATTTTCCCGGCCTCCTTTACTTCCTTTCATCCCCATGTTAAGCAGAGTGAAACCGAGATCTGCTCCCGGCGGGGACTTTCGATATAATGGCTACTAACATACGTTGGCGCAATGGAAACCTGCGCAGAAAATACCGGGCCCGGTTCAAAGCGATGGAGTGTCCCTGCGGAATCTGTCGCGGAAGACTCGGCCCGATTCATTATGACGAGCCCTCTGATTCCAAGCATCCTTTGTCGTTCGTCATCGACGAGATCCGGCCGGTCTCCAGGTGGCGCGAATTCGGCTATGATTCGCCTGAAGCTGCAGTAAAAGATTTTAGTAATCTTCAAGCTGCTCATTACATCTGCAACAGCCGGAAAAGCGCACATACTCCGGAAGAATTGGAGCGGAGACCGCGCTTGAAAGTCGAACCGCGCGACGGAGACTGGTGATGGTGGGGGTCTGCCCCTCCCACGCCCCTCGGCGCC
>Ga0326514_10000417_pt1 | contig 29127 bp, 14 predicted proteins | sample 3_2548_0518_D_FD_203653 | JGI IMG/M metagenome (GOLD analysis project Ga0326514, IMG submission 203653) | Bovine rumen microbial communities from UC Davis, California, United States - 3_2548_0518 | ecosystem: Host-associated > Mammals > Digestive system > Stomach > Rumen | place: USA... | reverse complement strand
TTCTTCAGGATTTTCTTTCTTCTGGCTCTTGAAGCCACTGCATTGACTGATCTTGTCATTTTGTTTGATTTTTTCGTCCAGCGCCTCGCTCCTTTCGAGAACTTTTCTGCTGAGACAAATTACACATTAGGTTAATTACATGAGAAGCAGTTTCTTGACAACTCTCTCGTCGGCCTTCTCAACGATGGCGGTGTGGTCGAGGTTGCGTTTTCTCTTTTGGCTCTTCTTGGTCAGGATGTGGCCATGATAAGCATGCTTTCTCTTCAACTTGCCGCTACCCGTTACTTGGAAACGCTTCTTGGCAGCGGACTTTGTCTTCATTTTCGGCATTTTACAATTGGTTTTAAAGTATTAAAAATGAGTTATTTCTTTGTCGATTTCGGAGCAATCATCATTTGCATTCGCTTGCCTTCAAGTTTGGGCATCATCTCCACTTTTCCGAATTCCTCCAACTCCTGAGCGAACTTCAGCAACATAATCTCACCCTGTTCCTTGTAGACGATGGAACGGCCTCTGAAAAAGACTTCCACCTTCACCTTTGAGCCTTCCTGAAGGAATCGCTTGGCATGGTTCAACTTGAACTCGAAGTCGTGGTCGTCGGTTTGGGGTCCGAGGCGGATTTCCTTGATGACGACCTTGGTGGCTTTGGCCTTCTGGTCTTTCAGTCGCTTCTTCTGGTCGAAGACGAACTTCTTGTAATCCATCGCCTTGCAGACTGGCGGGTTGGCATCGGGCTGGATTTCGACCAAGTCGACACCCAACTCCTCAACGATTCTCAAAGCCTCGCGCAAGGGATAGATATTAGCTTCGACACCCTCGCCCACCAAGCGCACCATCGGTGCCTTGATTTCCTCATTGATGCGGTGGTTGAATCCGTCTTTGTCCTTGTTCGGCCTTTGACCGGGTCTTCCTTTTTGTGGAATCTGTGCTATTGTAATGATCTCCTATATTAAGTTTACAATCAGTTAGTTATCTCTTGTTCTGTTCCTCCTCGACTTGCTTGCGAATCATCTCGGCAAAGGCTTCTGTCGGCATCGTGCCGAGGTCAACTTGACCGTGCTTGCGCACAGAAACCTGATTTTCAGCCTCTTCCTTTTCGCCTACGATGAGCATGTAAGGATATTTCTTCATTTCTGCATCGCGAATCTTACGCCCGATTTTCTCGTTTCGCTCGTCAATGAGGGCGCGAATATCGGACTTTTTCAGATACGATTGCAAATTTTTCGCAAAATTGAGGTATTTTTCGCTCACGGGGAGGATAATCACCTGGTCGGGAGCCAGCCAAAGCGGGAATTCTCCGGCGCAGTGCTCCAGTAAAACAGCCACGAAACGTTCCATCGAGCCGAAGGGGGCGCGGTGTACCATCACGGGGCGATGTTTCTCATTGTCGGCACCGATGTAAGTCAGGTCGAAACGTTCAGGCAGGTTGTAGTCCACCTGAATCGTGCCCAACTGCCACTTGCGACCAAGCGCATCCTTCACCATGAAGTCCAATTTCGGGCCATAGAAAGCAGCCTCGCCATACTCCACATGAGCAGGCAGACCCTTCTCGGCGCAAGCCTCTTGAATGGCGGCCTCAGCCTTGGCCCAGTTTTCGTCCGAACCCACATACTTCTCGGTGTCGGTGGGGTCGCGGAGCGATATTTGTGCTTCAAAGTTATTGAAATCCAATGCCTTGAAGATGATTTCTATGATTTCCATCACGCGGATGAACTCTTCCTTCACTTGGTCGGGGCGGCAGAAGATGTGGGCATCGTCTTGGGTGAACGAGCGTACACGGGTCAAGCCATGTAACTCTCCGCTCTGCTCATAACGATACACCGTACCGAACTCAGCGCAGCGGAAAGGCAGGTCTTTATAACTACGCGGCTTCCACTTGAAAATCATGCAGTGGTGAGGGCAGTTCATGGGTTTCAGCAGGTACTCCTCGCCTTCTTCAGGCGTGGTAATCGGGCGGAAACTGTCTTCACCGTAGTGGTCCCAGTGACCCGAAGTCACATACAACTGCTTGCCGCCGATATGGGGCGTGATGACTTGCTCATAACCATATTCCTTCTGGATCTTGGTCAGGTACTCTTGCAGGCGGAGGCGCAGTTCTGTGCCTTTGGGCAACCAAATCGGGAGACCCTTGCCAACAGTGTCGCTGAACATGAAAAGTTCAAGTTCGCGGCCTAACTTGCGGTGGTCGCGCTTCTTTGCTTCTTCGAGCAAAACAAGGTACTCGTCGAGTTCCTTCTGCTTCGGGAAGGTGATACCATAAACGCGGGTGAGTTGCTTGCGCTTCTCGTCGCCACGCCAATAGGCACCGGCCAATGAGGTCAGTTTCACGGCCTTGATGAAACCCGTGTTCGGGATATGCGGTCCACGACAAAGGTCGGTGAAGTTGCCACATTTATAATAGGTGATGGTGCCGTCTTCAAGTTCACTGATGAGTTCTTCCTTGTACTCGTCGCCTTTCTCGGTGAAATACTTCAGGGCTTCGGCCTTGCTCACGTCAACGCGGTCGAAGGTTTGTTTCTCTCGGGCCAATTCGAGCATTTTCTTCTCGATGGCAACGAGATCGGCTTCAGTCAAAGTGAGGTCGCCCGTGTCGATGTCGTAGTAGAAACCGGCATCCACAGCGGGACCGATACCGAACTTCACACCTTTATATAATGCCTCGATGGCCTCGGCCATGAGGTGAGCCGACGAGTGCCAGAAAGTGGCCTTGCCCTCGGGGTCGTCCCAAGTGAAAAGTTGGATAGTGGCATCCTCATTGACGGGGCGCATGGCATCCCACATCTTGCCGTTCACTTTGGCTGACAGCACGTTACGCGCAAGTCCCTCGCTCAAACTTTTGGCGATTTCCAACGGTGTGACACCCGATTCATATTGTCTGACACTATTGTCAGGGAAGGTTATGTTAATCATAAAACTGTCCTTTTAATAAACGGCTGCAAAAGTACGAAAATTTCTTTTTCAAAATGCAGGTTTTTAACATCTATGGTGAAATTTTTCTTCCCAATTCTCAACATCATCAACAACATCCAAAAACTAAGCCTAAATCTCGACCCGTTTCGATAAACCACCTACCAGAAAAGTAAATTCCCCTGCCTCAAAATGCCAGCCTTTTTCAGCGGAATAGACGGACAAATCGCGCTCGGTGAGGTAGAAAATCACCTGTCGGGTTTCACCTTTATTAATAAGCACCTTTTGGAAGCCTTTCAGCAGTTTGGAGGCGAGCGCAATGGAGGCCACTTCGTCACGGACATAAAGCTGAACAACTTCGTCACCATCACGAGTGCCAATGTTTTTCACTTGGCAGGTGACTTTACAAAGTGTATCCATTTTGGATACAGTTTCAACCTGCAAGTCGCTGTATTCGAATTGAGTATAGCTCAAACCATAACCAAACGGATAAAGTGGCTTGGCGGATTCCTCCACATAATCGCCCGTTTGCGGTTGGGAATAAAAGACGGGAATCTGTCCCACCGAGCGCGGAATAGAGATGGGCAGACGGCCCGCAGGGTTATAGTCGCCCCAAAGGATGTCTGCCAAGGCGGAACCGCCTTCCATGCCTGGATACCAAAGGGTTAGCATTGCGTTGGATTTTTCGTTGGCGAGGTTCATGTCCAAGGGACGGCCTTGTATGTAAACAGTGACAACTGGCTTGCCCGTGGCGTAGATGCGCTGCATCAGTTCTTCCTGCGTGCCCAAAAGTTTTAATGTGGAGCGGTCGTAACCTTCGCCGCAGTCCATGTCGGAAATGGATTCATTGACGATGGCGGCACCGGTTTCCTCGTAGCTTGTCTTGAAGTCGCGGGCAGAGGAACCACCCACCACAAGCACCACAACATCAGCCGTTTGCGCGGTTTTGACAGCTTCATCAATGTTTGCATCGGCTTCGTCGCGAATGGCGCAACCTTTGGCGTAAAGCACCTCTGCCCTACCCTTTTCGCGTATGCCTTCGAGCATGGTCACGATGCGGTCTGGGTCTTGAGGCGCAGTATAGTCGCCGAGTTGGTTGTACATATTATCCGCATTTGGCCCGATGACGGCCACCTTTTTGATATTATCGCCGAAAGGCAAAACGCCGTCGTTTTTCAGCAAAACGGCTGATTCCAAAGCCACTTGCTTGGCCAATTGGGCATTTTCTTTCGTGCCCACTTCGGCTTCGGCCAAAGCCTCGTCAGCGTATGGATTTTCAAACAGTCCGAGGTCGATTTTCAGTTGCAAGACATGGCGCACGGCGCGGTCGATGTCGGCTTCGGTGACAAGGCCGCGCTGCAAGGCTTCTTTCAAGAAACCGCCATAATTATAGCCTCCCAAGTCAATATCGACACCAGCTTTGAGGGCTAAAGCAGCGGCTTCGGCAGGGTCGGCGACCACGTGTTGGGTGGCATAGATGGCGTTGACGGCGTTAAGGTCGGAGAAAACGACACCCTTGAACTCCCATGATTTGCGCAACACTGCTTGAAGCAGCCATTGATTCGCCGAGCATGGGACACCATCGATGGTGTTATAGGAGGTCATCACGGTTTTTGCGCCACCTTCGCAAATGGCTTTTTCAAAGGACGGAAGATAGTCCATCATCAATCTGTTTGGCCCGACTTCAGCCGTAGCGGCATTGTGCCCGCCCTGTGGGATGCCGTAGGCGGCTAAATGTTTCAAGGTCGCGCAAACGTTTTTCTGCATCCCATTCACCACCGCAGCACCCAAAACACCTGAAAGATACGGGTCTTCGCCCATCGTTTCCTCCACCCTCGACCAGCGCGGGTCGCGGGCAATGTCGAGGACGGGGCCATAGCCGATTTGTGCACCTTGAAGACGCACCTCTTTCCCCATCACTTCTCCCATTTTCTCCAACAGTTCAGGATTCCAAGTGCTGGCCTGTCCGATACCCGTCGGGAAAACGGTCGTGCCAACCGCCATGTGGCCGTGGGGCGTTTCTTCGCAAAACAAAAGCGGAATGCCCAAACGTGTGTTCTCAACGGCGTGGCGTTGCATCATGTTCTGCAATCGTGCCGACTCACGAGGCTTCAAGCCAGTTTCCACCGTCTTCCTTGACCAAGGGTCTGCACGGAGCACCGCCCAACAGGAACCTAACGGCAAGGTGTCCATCATACCAATGAAATCTTTGGCGAGCCAAAGCGAATCACCTTCCTTGCCGTAGAAATTGAAACCTATGGGGCAAGTCAGTTGGCCGCATTTTTCCTCAAGGGTCATTTGGGAAAGCAACACCTCTACGTTGTCTTGTTTTTGAGCACAAGATGCTAATAAAACACAGCCAAATAATATGAGGATACACTTCGTGTAGAAATTATTCAAAAATCTAATTCTCAAAATCTTACAAAATCTATTATTGCATTTATTAAACATAATCTTCCGATTTTTGATTGATTTTATTATGATTTTGACAGATTTCTTTGCGAAGCAAATGCACTGCATTCAACGTAGTTAAATCCCATAAATCACACTAAATGAGCAATCAGTTCCTCGCGGTCGCCAGAGAGCATGTCAATGACGGGAATCTCCACCATCGTGTAGCATCCTGGTTGCAGGCGCATCGTGGCGCGGGCGACATTCACCAAAACCTGACCTGTCAAAGCGGGATTGTTGATGCTCATGTTGAACTCCATGCGCTGATTGGCGGTCTTGCCCGAAACGCCCTTGCGCACCAAGTTGACACCATGGCCCATATCGCGTACCGCATCCACACTATCCACAGCAAACACATGGGTTTCGTCGTTGGCGAAATACGGGTCGGCTTTGATGTCGGAGGTCACTTGTTCCAAAGTCGCGCCGTCTTCAAGCTCCACATAGACCATGCGGCGGTGGATGCCTTCACCCAATGGAATCGTTACCGAAAGGGCGTTCTTCACTCCTTTTTTGCATCGCACGCAAACGCTGTGCCCCATTGACATGCCTGGACCGAAATTGGTGTAGGACAAGCCTTTAGGAGCCAAACTCTGCATCAAGGTGCGGACGATGGAATCCGAGCCTGGGTCCCAGCCGGCAGCGATGACGCTCACCGTGTTCGTTTCCTTATTAATGGACATCAACTCGCGACGGTAGTCAACGATGGAAGTATGGATATCAAAGGAATCCACGGTATTGATGCCCAAAGGCAGGATTTGTTTGGCGTATTCGGGGCAACTACGCGTGGGGCAGGCCAAAATCGCCACATTTACGTTTTTTAGTTCCTTAATATCCTTAACCACCTCGTATTGAGAGAGTTCCAAGGGCTTGTTTTCGGCACCGTTGCGGCGCACGATGCCCGCTATTTCGAAATCGGGGGCGGCTTCAAGGGCTTCCAATGCGAAGCGACCCACATTGCCGTAACCCACTACGGCGGCTCTGATTTTGTTCATTTTTCGACAGATTTAATGGGCAAAATTAGAAAAAAAATAAAACAATAAAAAAACTATCTCTCCATCACCCACTTCCAGCAAGGGTCAATGCCGTCGCGGTAGTCTTCCCAAGTCTCGGACAGGGGAATGTCGGGGATGATGGCGCTCTCGTAAGGTTTGGTGGCATCGGGGCGGACGAAGATTTTGTGGCTGATGATGCCTTGGGTGTGGGTGTTGGGCAGTTCCCAATAAAGAATGTCGCCATAGTTGCTTGGCGCAAAGGTGCTGTTCTCCCCTATGATGGTGCCAATCCCATTGTCAATGGCAGAAGTAATCAACAAGCCGGCACTGCTGAAAGTTTCTTTGCCCAACATGAAAAGAACCTCGCCCGTTAAAAGGCTGTCGCGGCTTTGGTTCATCACAAACAATTCAGACATTTTCTTTTCAATCTCACCCTCTTCTTCCACAAAGTCAGGGTCAAACAATTCGCCCAAGCGATAGGTCATGCCATTCTTTTGGAACTTTTCCTTATAATCCTTCGCCAAATCGGGATATTGGGTTTCCCACAACTTCGAGACACGAATGAGGCTTGATGTCTCGCGCATTTCATCAACGGGTTTCAGCCACGAAAGCAACTGGTCGCACAACATGCTGTTGCCGCCACCGTTGTAGCGCACATCGACCATCAAGGTTTTCACGCCTTGCCGACGCATTTCCGAGAACATTTCTTGCAAAAACTCGCCAAAATCAGGGACTTGCGCCAACTCCTCTTCGGTCATCCCATGCGACTGCCCAAACATTTCCATCATCCGAAGCGTGTTTCGGTCTACGCACTGTGAAAAGCGCATGTAGCAAAGCTGTTTCTCCGGCATAATGTTGTAACTGAAGTACTTGCTGCTCTTTTTGAAAGGAACATTGCTTTTGGGGGTATAGAACCATTCAATGTCATCTTCACTAAGTTCCTCTTGTCCGACCGCAGGCAGCAAAACCGTGTTGCCATCGTCGAACTGAAATTCGAGCATGTCGTCGGGGCGGCGGTAAGGGTTATAGTCCCAAGCCGTTTTCAACTGCATGTAATTGTTCACGCTGGCAATGAAGTGGTTGTCGTTGTCGCAGCTCATCAAGGGGCGGAAGCTCTCGATGACTTCGCGGGTAGGCTTGCCGTTGATGGCAGTGACGCGGTGGCCCAACTCGGCGGAAAATTCCTTCGTGATGGTTGTCAAATAAAAAGCGGTGTCGCCGTCGGCAAACAATGCGAAGGGACAAATCTTGCCATCGAAGCTCATCGACACTTTCGAGTGGCCGTCGTTGAGCGGCGAAAGGATGGATTGCAAATACTGTTTCAATTGGTCATCGCTCTCACAACCAGTAAGATACTGGTATCCCGCACGGGTCAGGCTGTCCATGTCGTAATGCCTTCTTCCGGTTTCGGCAAAGATTGGATGCGTGTTTTCCAGCATGTCTGCAAAGAGCAAGAAATCACGTTGATAGATGTTACCGTCGCGATAGCGTTCGCTGTTTTCCACTTCGGGGTTGGTCAAGGTGTTGTAGGCATCTTCCTGAGCTAACAGGGTTAAACTGCTCGAAATCAGCAGCAAAAACATTGAAATGGTTTTGTAGTTTTGCATAATTCAATAGATTTGTAATACCCGTAATACGGAGATAGGAGAAAAAAGTTACAGCCAATGCAAAAAATATTCTTGAAAGCTATTTTCGGTGGCAAAACTACATCATTTTTCAACAAATCAAGTAAAAATGTTATGATTATGTGTATTTTTGCACCCTAATAGTAAACATTTAATATTTCAATTTCTATGAAAAAAGCTTTTATTATCGGTTCAATCCTGATGGTCAGCCTGTTTGCTTCTGCACAGACCATCGAAAAGACCTATCATTTCAGCCAACCGAATGTCAGCCAAATTCAAGGCTATGACCAAATCCAGTTCAAGAATTGTATGCAGAGTGGCCTTGCAGGTCAACCTTCATTGCCTTGGCAGAGCATCAGTCTGATGCTGCCACAAGGCACGGAAGCCGTCGCCATCGAAGTGGAACTTTCTGATTTCCAGACGATGGAAGGTAGCCACAACCTTTATCCTTACCAGTCGGCCCTCACCTACTCCAATCCCGTGCGCCACCAGTTTGAGATAGACGAAGCCCTTTATGCCTCGAAAAGCGTCTACCCCGCCCAAGCCTACGGCAAACTCAGCACACACTTTATGAATGGCATCGGCTTCGCTTTCAGCGCATTTACGCCCGTGCAGTACATTCCCGCAACGGGTCAAGTGATGTATGCGACGAAAGCCACTGTTAGAATCACGACGGAAGCATCAAAGAGCGACCAAACACGCCAATTGTGGCTCAACAATGGCAATGTCCAACGCGCCATGCGCCTCGCCCAAAACCCTGAGATGTTGCAGAATTACGACAGCAAGGGTCGTACCGTGGGCGGCTACGACTTGCTCGTGGTCACCAACCAGCAGTATGTCAGCGCATTTGGCGAGTATGAAAAATTCTATGAGGAGCGTGGCCTTCGCACGAAAATCGTTGCTTTTGAGGATATTATCAGCACAATGGAAGGTCGGGACAATCCCGAGAAACTGCGCAACTTCATCATCCAAGAATACGAAAACGCCGGCATTATGATGGTGAACCTCGCCGGCGACGTGCCAGCCATCCCTTATCGCGGCCTTTATTGCTTTGCAGACAGCGGCAGCGGCTATGAGGACTACGACATCCCCGCCGACCTGTATTATGCCGCCTTAGACGGCACTTGGAACGACGACAACGACAACTGCTGGGGCGAAATCGGCGAAGACGACCTGCTCCCTGAAATCGGCATCGGACGTATGTGTTTCAGCAACCAAAACGAACTCAACAACATGCTCCACAAAGCCATGACCTATCAGACCGACCCTGTTTTGGGCGAATTCCGCAAGGTCATCATGGCTGGCGAACACCTCTTCGACGATCCCGAAAGCAACGGCAGCCAATACCTTGAACTGCTCATCGGCACCCGCGACGACAACGGCTACACCACCACGGGAATCCCTGAGTATTACGAGTTTAACCGCCTTTACGAAGAAGAAGGCAACTGGAGCGGCACCAAACTGCGCAACGCCATCAACCAAGGCACGCAATATGTCCACCACGACGGCCACGCCAACACCAACTATGTGGCCGGCTGGACCAACAGCGACATCACCGACAACAAATTCAGTGGTGTGAACGGCGTGGTTCACAACTATACCTTCTTCCACACTTCGGGCTGCATTTGCGGCGACTTCAGCAGCGACTGCATCCTTGAGCGCATGACCAAAATCAGCAACTTCGCCGTGGCCACCTTCGGCAACTCGCGCTACGGTTGGTTCAACGAAGGCCAGACGGAAGGCCCCGCCATCCACCTTGCCCGCGAAACGGAAGATGCCTACTACAACGACCGCATCCCCTACGGCGGCATGGCGTTGAGAGAAGGCAAAATCATGACCGCGCCGTGGGTCAATGCCCCCGGCCAGTGGGAAGAAGGTGCCCTGCGCTGGAACTTCTACGACCTGAACATGATGGGCGACGTGGCCGTCAGTCCGTGGCACGACGAGCCTTTCACGCCTGTGGTGAACTACTCGATAGACAACCCCGCTCCCAGCAACATCCCGACGATGGATGTCAACGTTGCCAATAACGAAGGCAACGCTCTGAAGAACTTCCGCTGCGCCCTCTTCGACGGTGAGGAACTGCTCGGCGTGGCCTACACCGACGAACTTGGCAATGCCACCATTGCCGTCGATGAATCAGTTGTGATTTCCGACGGCATGAAACTCATCGTCACCGGTTGCGACGCATGGCCGCAAACCCTGACCCTCGACCTCACCGCCACAACGGAGAACAAGACAAACAACCTGAACATCTACCCCAACCCGAACCACGGCCAGTTCAGCCTCAACCTGCCCGAAGAGGACTGCGACATCGTGATTTACAACAGTTTGGGGCAAAAGGTGTTCAACCAACAAGCCAAAGGTATGACCAACTTGAATTTGGAGAGCCTGAATAATGGCGTGTATTTCGTCACGGTGAAGTCGGAAAAGACTGTTGGCACTTTGAAGTTTGTGAAGGAATAAAGGACGTATGTCTTTTCAATATGTCGGAAACGCCTCGGGGAAACTCGGGGCGTTTTTTCGTGTCCTATTGAAGCCATCCCAGCCAAACTTGCTACGACTCTTCCACGATCTTTCCGGTGATATGTTCGGGAACCAGCCTAAACATCAATGTGTTTTTCAATGAGTTCCGTATGTCATCTTCTATGTATTTCTCGTCATCCGTGAACTTGAGGGACAACTCCTTGCTTATCTTTGCAACGGCTTTCTCGTCTTCAACAAACTCGACCTTACCAAAAACAATGACACTTTTAATGTGCAAGGGCCAATCTTCTCCTATCCTGTAGCCATCGTCATATACGCAAAACGACACTTTGTCGTGTTTCCTGATGGAGTCTATTTTATGCCCCGTCTTCCCTCCGTGGAAATAAAGACATCCATCTTCTTCGTTATAGTAATGATTGATAGGCAAGCCATACGGATAGTCATCATCACCAAGCACCGACAAAACGCCGCGCAATTGTTTCTTCAACAATTCGACAACTTCCTCATTACTAAGAACTTGCTTTTTTCTTGTCACTTCCCTGAACATATCATCCAAAAATTGTTGTTTCAACGGGCAAAAATACCAACTTTTTGAAAAAGCCGAAGTCGTTTTGCGTCCAAAAACACCTTAATAATATTACTCTCCAAAGTTTCTTGAAAAAAATCCATTTTTCTCTTTTTCGGTTTCCCATAAATCCTTATCTTTGCACCTTAATTTTCCGAACGAAAGAATATCAATTAAATCACTAATAATCAATTAAGAAATGACAAAGTACGTTTACACCTTTGGCGGAAAGACCGCTGAAGGAAATGCTTCGATGAAGAACGAGTTGGGCGGCAAGGGCGCTAACCTTGCTGAAATGTGCCTGCTCAAGTTGCCCGTACCCGCTGGTCTGACCATCACCACCGAGTGCTGCACCGCTTATTATCAGAACAATTGCCAACTTCCCGCTGGCCTGATGGACGAGGTCCACGCCGGCATGAAGAACATGGAGAACATCATGGACATGAAATATGGCGACCCCGAGAACCCACTGCTCGTCAGCTGCCGCTCCGGTGCGCGTAAGTCGATGCCCGGCATGATGGACACTGTGCTGAATATCGGTCTCTGCTCCAAGACCATCCCTGGCCTGATCAAGAAGACCAACAATCCCCGTTTCGTGTATGACTCCTACCGCCGCCTCATCATGATGTACGCCGACGTCGTCATGGAAAAGGCCGAGGGCATCGAACCCGCCGACGGCAAGAGCATCCGCAAGCAACTCGACGATATGCTCGACGCTTACAAAGAGAAAATGGGTTACAAGAGCGACACCGAACTGAAGGCCGAAGAACTGCAACAGCTGGCCGAGGACTTCAAAGTCCGCATCAAGGAAGTGCTTGGCACCGAGTTCCCGGACGACGCCGAAGCCCAATTAGAAGGCGGCATCAAGGCCGTGTTCAAGAGCTGGAACGGCAAGAAGGCCATCTCCTACCGCCGCATCGAAGGTATTCCGGACGACTGGGGCACTGCCGTCAATGTGCAGACCATGGTGTTCGGCAACATGGGCGAAGGCTCCGCTACTGGCGTGGCATTCACCCGTAACCCAGCCACTGGCGACAACCAATTCTACGGCGAATGGCTGATCAACGCCCAAGGTGAAGACGTGGTGGCTGGAATCCGTACCCCCAACCCTTTGAACGACGACACCAAGAACGAGCAGAACAAGCACATGCATTCCATGCAGGAGCTGATGCCCGAAACCTATAAGGAACTCTGCGAGGTGCGCCGCATCCTTGAAGAGAACTACCACGACATGCTCGACATCGAGTTCACCATCCAAGACGGCAAACTTTACATGCTGCAATGCCGCGTCGGCAAGCGCACTGGCGTTGCCGCCCTCACGATGGCCCTCGACATGCTGAAGGAAGGCCTCATCGACGAGAAAGAAGTCGTCATGCGCCTCACCCCCGAGCAACTCGACGAGCTGCTCCACCCCATCCTCGACGCTGCCGACGAGAAGAAGCACACCGTCATCGCCAAGGGTCTGCCCGCAGGTCCTGGTGGCGCTGTCGGTCGCATCGCCCTCACCAGCGAGAAAGCCAAGGAATACCGTGCCGCTAAAGTGGCCAACATCCTGGTTCGTGAGGAAACCAACCCCGAAGACGTCGAAGGCATGCGTGCCGCCGACGGTATCCTGACCGCCCGTGGCGGTATGACCTCACACGCCGCCCTCGTGGCCCGTGGTTGGGGCAAGTGCTGCATCGTGGGCTGCGACGCAGTGAAGATCGACCTTGAGAAGGGCATCGTGAAGATTGGTGACAAGCAGTTCAAGGAAGGCGACGTCATCAGCTTGAACGGCTCCAAGGGTTGGGTCTATGCCGATCCCGTTGGTATGATCAACGCCACTGAGAACCCGCTGTTCCAGCAGTTCATGGCTCTGGTCGACAAGTACCGCAAGATGGGTGTCCGCACCAATGCCGACAACCCGGAAGATGCCCAAAACGCCGTCAACTTCGGCGCCGAAGGTATCGGCCTGTTCCGTATCGAGCACATGTTCTACGGCAAGAACAGTGAAGAGCCGCTGGCCAAGCTGCGCAACATGATCCTGGCCAACACCACCGAAGAGCGTGTGGCTGCCCTGAACGAACTTGAGCCTTACATCAAGAACGCCGCCAAGGGCACCTTGAAGGTTTTGAATGGCAAGCCGTTGACCTTCCGTCTGATGGACCCGCCCTTGCATGAGTTTGTGCCTCACACCGAGGAGAAACAACGTGCCCTCGCCAAGGAGCGTGGCATCACCTTCGAGGAAATCAAGAAGCGCATCGACGCCCTCAACGAAGTGAATCCGATGATGGGTCTGCGTGGCGTGCGTCTTGGCATTGTCTATCCCGAAATCACTGAAACTCAGTTCCGTGCCTTGTTCGAGGCCACCGCTGAACTGATGAAGGAAGGTTTCGACCCGCATCTGGAAATCATGGTCCCGCTCACCATCAACGTGAAGGAACTCGAGCACCAGAAGGCCATCGCCGACCGCGTGAAGAAGGAAGTGGAAGCCAAGTTGGGCGTGGAAATCAACTACCTCTACGGTACGATGATTGAGATTCCGAGAGCCACCCTCGTGGCCGACAAGATTGCCAGCGTGGCCCAGTTCTTCAGTTTCGGCACCAATGACCTCACCCAGATGACTTTGGGCTTCAGCCGCGACGATGTGAACGCCATCGTGAAGGACTACGTCGAGCAGAAGATCATCCCCGCCGACCCGTTCAACACCCTCGACCAAGAAGGCGTTGGCCAACTCGTCAAGTTGGGTGTGGAGCGTGGCCGTAGCCAGCGCGCCAACCTGAAGTGTGGCGTCTGCGGCGAACACGGCGGCGACCCCGCTTCGGTGCATTTCTTCTACAAGGCCGGCTTGAACTACGTCAGTTGCTCGCCGTTCCGCGTGCCCGTCGCACGTCTGGCCGCTGCTCAGGCTGCCATTGAGGAAGAGAGAGCAAAGTAATTGGGTTCATTCCAATAATGCTAAACAGCCTCCAGTTCTCGGGGGCTGTTTTTTGTTTTGCGTTTTCCAAAAAAAGCATAAATTTGCAGCGGAATAAGACGATGATGAAAGCTTTATGATTACAAAGGAAGAAATATGCACGATGCTGCAAAGCACGGAAACTTATCGGGTGGAAAAAACCATATCGACCACCAATATGGATAAGTTTTGCGAGGCTATTTGCGCTTTTGCCAACGACTTGCCTGACTCACGGAAGAAAGGGTATCTGTTCATTGGAGCCAATGACGACGGCTCTTTGTCAGGTCTGAAAGTCGATGATGGGCTTTTGAAAAAGATTGCCGCAATCCGCTCCGATGGCAACATTCTTCCATTGCCAACCATGAGCGTTGAACGGTTCGAATTTCCAGATGGTGACTTGTTGGTGGCCGAGGTTTCACCATCACTTATCCCACCCGTCCGTTATCGTGGCAGGGCCTTTGTGCGCATTGGGCCAAGACGAGACATTGCTACCGAGGTGGAGGAAAGGATTCTGACGGAACGCCGCACTTCGTTCATGGCCACTTTTGATGCCACCCCTTGCATTGACGCGACTTTAGAGGACCTCGAACTTGAAACCATCAGTAATGATTACTTACCTTCTGTGGTTGACCCAGAGGTTCTGTCAACAGATAAGCGTGACATCAAAGAGCAATTGGCTTCTATCCGATTATTTGACCGCAAGCACGATTGCCCGACTTATGCGGCACTTATCTTGTTTGGCAAGAATCCTCGTTATTTCATGCCGGGAGCGTATGTGCAATATGTCAGATTTGCGGGAAACGAAAAAGGTGGTGCGGTGTTGAACGAAAAACGGTTCCATGGCCCTTTGTTCAGTATGATTCCTGCATTGGAGTCATTTACGATGGATGCTATCGTCACCCAAAGGCCAGTTGCTGTAAGCCTTTTCCGTGAGAAAACCGTCATCAATTACCCCAACAATGCTTTGCGCGAACTATTAATGAATGCGTGTATGCACCGTGATTATCAGTCGAATATGCCGATTCGTCTATACCAATTTGACGATTACATCGAGATAATGAACGCAGGTGGCTTGTACGGTGAAGCCCGACCTGAGAATTTTCCTATGGTCAACGACTATCGCAATCCAATTGTGGCTGAGGCCATGAAGGAAATGAAATATGTCAACATGTTCAATCAGGGTGTGAGCCGGGTTCAGGAAATGCTGCGCGAAAACGGGAATCAAGAGGCAGTATTTGATGTGTCAAAGTTGACCGTGTTTAGTGTTACGGTTCATTCGAATGTCGAATTTGTTTCGGAAACACAAACTGGCACTCAAGATGGCACTCAAGATGGCACTCAAGATGTCCTTCAAGGTGTCCCTCAAGATGTCCCTCAAGAAAAGGAGGGGTTGGAAGGCAATCTTGATGAGTGGATTGAAAAACGAATTCGAGAAAACCCTAACATTACCACAGAAGAGCTTGCTAAATTGAGCCAAAAAGGTGTGCGAACCATCAAACGAAGGATTTCCATGATGAAACACATTCGATACATTGGCAGCGGCTATAGTGGTCATTGGGAAGTACGGGAAAAAACAAACGACAAACTTTGATGGGAAAGCTCCTCGTCATAGTGTTTCTGTTGCTCACGCAATTAGTCCAAGCCCAAACAGTTATTGGACACGACGAAGCCCGCACCACTGCCGAACGGTTTGTGCAGCAACAAGGAAAGCAAGTTCAGCAAACACTTACGCTTAGCGAGGAAATCAAAAGCACGGAAACGGGGCAAACGAACCTGTTTGTGTTCGCCATTGAGCCGAAGGGCTATGTCATCGTCTCTGCCTTGAATGAGGTTTTGGCCTACTCTTTCACCTCCTCCATGCCAGCTTCTGACGAACTTCCCGACCACATCTCTTATTGGATTGGCCTCTACAACGAACAGACCGATTATCTCCTCCAGCACCCCGACCGAATCAAGAAACCTGAGAGGCAGCAACAATCCGTCGGGCCGCTGCTGACCTCCGTTTGGGGACAAGGTTGTTATTACAACGAGGCTTGTCCTGAAGACGAAAACGGGTCATGCCAGCACGCTTCGGCTGGTTGTGTGGCCATTGCGATGGCGCAAATCATGTATTACCACAAAATGCCGAAAAAGGGAAAAGGCTCGATTTCGTACAATTGCGCCCCTTATGGAACCCTGTCGGCCAATTTCGGGCAAACCATCTATCCCTGGGACGACATGGCCGACAGCCTCAATTGCTCCAATCCCGCAGTTGCTTTGTTGGTTTCGCATTGCGGCATTGGCGTCAAGACGAACTATGGCCCCCATAGCAGCACGGCGTTTGGCGCACTCAACGCCTTCCAGCAATATTTTTCCTATCCAACTGCTTTGCGGTCGCAACGTTCCGATTTCGATGAGGAAATATGGCTTGCCATGATAAAAAACAACCTCGACCTGCAACATCCTGTTTACTATGCCGGACAATCGCAACAAGGCGGACATGCCTTTGTTTGCGACGGTTACGACACATTGGGCATGTTCCATTTCAACTTCGGCTGGAATGGGGTGGCTGACGGATATTACACGCTAAGCAACCCCAACGGATTCACGACCTACCAATACATCATCCACAACCTTGTGCCCATGAACGACTTCTCCATCCAATGCGACAGCCACGGAATCGTTTATGTGGCTCCCGACGGCACGGGCGACGGTTCCTCATGGGAAAACGCAACCAACCAATTGCAGGCGGCCATCTACCAATACCCCACCAGCGAACATTCCATTTGGGTCAAGGAAGGGACATATTACGGGGAACCGTTTGAGCTGTTCTCGTTCACTTTGTTGGGCAACTGCCAAGTGTATGGCGGCTTCAAGGGCGACGAGCCTTTCGACTTCGACCTGTCACAAAGAGACTTCGAGGCTCATCCCTCCATTTTGGACGGCAACCATTCCCAAGGTGTGGTTTACTCCGTTCCCCACTCCACCACCCGAGCCACCATCCTCGACGGATTCACCATCCGAAACGGGAACTCGCCATACGGAGGCGGCATTTTCATACAAAACAAAGCGTTTGTCAGCAATTGCAAGATTTGCTACAACAAAACCCAGTACGACGGTGGCGGCCTCGCGCAAGTTCCTAACGACATCTCAGATAGCCTCATCGTCAAGAATTGCGAATTTTTCTGCAACGAGGCGAAAAACGGCGGCGCCATCTACGAAAAAGGCAAAGCCTCTTTCATCCGTTGCAACATTCAAGACAACACTGCCCAAAACGGTGGCGGCATCCACAGTGCCTCGCGTGGCCAAAGCCAATTCATCAATTGCACCATCAAAAACAACTCGGCCCAAAATGGTGGCGGCACCTATTCCCTTTCAAAGGTTAGCTTCTGGAACTGCCTGATAGCCAACAACACAGCTAATACAGGTGGCGGTTGCCTCATCAGGGGTGGAGCCAACCTTTACAACTGCACCATCGTCAAAAACGAAGGCCTCACGGATTACGGCGGCGTTTCGTTTACACAAGCCTTGCAGAATGAAATCAAGCACTGCATCATTTGGGGCAATACCAGCCCCGATGGGAACACGCAAATCGGGCCTCTGCAACTGCATACCTATTGCGCCGTGCAAAACGACATGTCAGGTTCGACGCTCAATTTCAATGCGGAGGCCGAAAACGACAGCGATTCGTCAGGGTTTTACATCAGGTTCAAAGACAGCAATGTGCAGGCGGGATGCGAAGCGCATGGTGGCGACTGGCATTTGCAGTCGGGCAGCCTTTGCATCGACAGGGTCAGGCCCATCAGTTTTCAGCCTGCAACCGATTTGGATGGAAAACCGCGCATGAGGCACAACAACGTTGACCTTGGGGCATACGAATCCGATGCGGTCGCCTTCATTCTCAATCGCCCCTATTGCGAAGAAACACCTTATTATTATAATGGCACGCTCATCCCCTTGCCCGGCACTTACTCATTCCTCTACGAGGGTGCCGCCTACGACAGCCTCGTCATTCTCCAATTGTTTGAGGAAACCGTCTTCATGGAAGAAGAAATCTGCGAAGGCGAAACATACAGTTTCTTTGGTGAAACGCTTTGTGAATCAGGGCATTATTCCACCTATCACGATTGCAAGACATACGAACTCGACCTGACAGTGAAACAAATGCCCGTCATCAACATGGAAGAGGAAATCTGTGAAGGCGAGACTTTCTACTTCTTCGGCGAAACACTCTGTGAGGCAGGACATTATTCTGCAATAAAAGACTGCAAAAGGTACGAACTCGACCTGATTGTGCCCCCCAACCCCACCATCACCTTGGAAGAAACGATTTGCCAAGGTGAGAGTTACTATTTTTATGGAACCTATCTTCGCGAAAGCGGCCATTATTCCAAGTCGCACAACTGCAAGACTTACGAACTCGACTTGACCGTCAATCCCGCGCCCCCACTGCGTTGCAGCAACGACACGCTCATCATATATGGGAATCAAGTGGAGCTAACCGCCTCTGGAGCAGACGCTTATCTTTGGTCGACGGAAGAAACCACGGCAAGCATCACTGTCGCGCCAAAGAAGGATAAGACCTATTCCGTGAAGGGCTTTTCGCACGTCAATGGATGCTACAAAACGGTCTCCGTTACGGTGAAAGTAAAGAATTTGGAGGACGAAGTGGTCATGTTTCCCAATCCTGCTTCAGACATGGTGGAAATAAACATTTCATTCATCGATGAAGTGGAAGTCTTCAACCTGCTTGGCGAGCGAATCTGCCACATCAAGGCCAACCGCGAGGCCGTAAAATTGGATGTCAGCGATTACCCGGCAGGCGTCTACATCGTCCAAGTGAAGCAATTGAAAAATCTCTATTTTGAGAAACTTATCGTTGGGCATTAATATGTTGGGTTTGACAAATTTCGTTATTTTTGCGGCGTAAACTTCCAAATCAGTTGAAAAACCTCCTCGTCATAGTGTTTCTTTTGCTCATGCAATTAGTCCAAGCCCAAACAACCATTGGACTCGATGAAGCCCGCGCCACAGCCGAGCGGTTTGTGCTTCAACAAGGGAAGCAAGTGCAGCAAACTCTTACACTAAGCGAGGAAATCAAAAGCACGGAAACGGGGCAAACGAACCTGTTTGTGTTTGCCATCGAGCCGAAGGGTTTTGTCGTCGTCTCTGCCATGAATGAGGTTTTGGCCTACTCTTTCACCTCCTCCATGCCTGCGTCGGACGAGCTTCCCGACCACATCGCCTATTGGATTGGCCTTTACAACGAGCAGACCGATTATCTCCTCCAGCACCCCGACCGAATCAAGAAACCTGAGAGGCAGCAACATTCCGTCGGGCCGCTGCTGACCTCCGTTTGGGGACAGGGGTGTTATCACAACTTAGCCTGCCCTTATGATTTCTATGGTCCGTGTTATCATGCCGAGGCCGGTTGCGTTGCCCTCGCCATAGCTCAAATCATGTATTACCACAAACTGCCCTTAAAAGGCAACGGCTCAATGATTTACAACTGCCCTTCATACGGCATCCTTTCGGCTGATTTCGGCAACACCACCTACCAATGGGAGAACATGGTCGATACCGTAAAGCAAATCAATTATGATGTGGCAAATTTGATTTCGCATTGTGGAATCAGCGTAAGGATGAACTATGGAACAAATCTGAGCGTTTCCAGCATCACCGCCGCCCTCAACGCTCTCCAAGAGTTTTTCTACTATCCTTTCTCAACCCTTACAATCCGAAGCGATTGTACTGAGGAAGATTGGACTGCATTGATTAGGCAAAACATTGAGAACCAACGCCCTGTGTATTACGAAGGCAAATCAGACTTGGGCATCCATGCTTTCGTTTGCGACGGCTACGACAGCAACGGCCTGTTCCATTTCAACTTCGGTTGGGACGGTGTGGCCGATGGCTTTTATACCATCAACAGCCCATACGGGTTTTCGGTCAACCAGTCCTGCATCCACAACATCATTCCCCTTGCCAACTTCCCAATCCAAAGTGACAGCCACGGTATCATCTATGTGACCCCTGACGGCAACGGCGACGGCTCGTCATGGGAAAACGCGACAAGTGACTTGCAGACAGCCATTTACAAGTCGAATGTAGACAAAACCACCATCTGGGTCAAAGAAGGCAGCTATACAAAAGCATCGTCAGACGGTCATGCTTTCAATGTGTTTGGCGACTGCCTGATTTATGGAGGGTTCAAGGGCGACGAGCCTTACGACTACGACCTTTCCTTACGGGATTTTGAAGCCCATCCCTGCATTTTGGACGGCAACCACACCGATGGTGTCCTCAAGGTGCAATTTGCTGCCAATCCGGTACTTATCGATGGCTTCACCATACAAAACGGCGAGGCCTATAAAGGAGGCGGCATCCTTGCGAAATGCCAAACACACATCAAGAATTGCAAGTTCCGCTTCAACCATTCGAGATCGAATGGTGGTGGCCTCTCACTTCAACCCGCAAGTTCGGGAGTATCAGTCATCGAAAACTGCAAGTTTTATGGAAACGAAGCCAACACCTATGGCGGAGCCGTTTATGACAATGGAACCACGACCTACCTGCATTGCCAGTTCCACAACAATCTTGCCCAGAAAAATGGCGGCGGCCTCGCCATCATCCAGCAGGGGGCAACACTTTGGAATTGCCTTATCAACAATAACACTGCCGAAACGGGCGGGGGTTGCTATTTGAAAGCTGGCGGCAAATTGTTCAACTGCACCATCGTCAAAAACGAAGCGCAAATTGAATACGGAGGTGTCTATGTAGCGCCGTTGTCATCACAAGGCGAGATTCGGAACTGCATCATTTGGGGCAATATCAGTGGTGGAGAGAATGTCCAAATCGGGCCACAGGAAACCTATTTGGATTGTGCCGTTGAGGGCGACAGGAGTGGAGCTAACTATAATTACAATGCCGACCAAGACAATGACGGCGAGGCACCAAGGTTTTACGTCAGGTTCCGAAATGCCAATGTCGCGGCTGGCGTTGCGGGACAAGACGGCGATTGGCGACTTCTACCCAACAGTCTTTGCATCAACAGAGGGATGAACCTTCAAGACCAACCTTCAACCGATTTGGATGGCAATCCACGCTGCCAACACGGAAGAATTGATTTTGGCACCTACGAATCGAACACCGCCACCAATTTCATCAATACTTACTATTGCGAAAACGATCCCTATTATTACCAAGACTCGCTCCTTTCCGAATTAGGCACATACGCTTTCTTTCATAACGGAGACACTTACGATAGCCTTGTTGTCGTCCAAATGCAATCGCCCCCTCCGTCTGTTTTCCTCAGTGAATCGATTTGTGAAGACAGCTTTTATGACTTTTTCGGCACCCTGATCATCACAACAGGAATTTACACCACAACAATCGAGTGCAAGACCTATCAACTCGACCTCACCGTGCATCCGTCGGATTCCGTTTCGATTGAGGCTGAAATTTGCGAGGGTGAAACCTACGACTTCTTCGGCGAATCGCTCTGTGAAACAGGACATTATTCCACCGTCAAAGATTGCACGACTTACGAACTCGACCTGACTGTGACTCCCAACCCTATTATCACCTTGGAAAAAACGATTTGCGAAGGTGAAACGTATGACTTTTTTGGAACACCACTTCGCGAAAGTGGCCATTATTCCAAAGCGGACAATTGCAAGACTTACGAACTCGACTTGACTGTCTGCCCCTTGCCGCCACTGCGTTGCAGCAACGACACGCTTATCGAATATGGGAATCAGGTACAACTAACCGCCTATGGAGCAGATGCTTATCTTTGGTCGACGGGCGAAACCACCGCAAGCATCATCGTCTCGCCAAAGGAGGACAAGACCTATTCAGTAAAGGGCTATTCGCAAAACAAATCGTGTGACAAAACGGTTTCAGTCACAGTGAGGGTAAAGAACGAGGAGGACAAAGTGACTATGTTCCCCAATCCTGCTTCAGACATGGTGGAAATAAACATTTCATTCATCGATGAAGTGGAAGTCTTCAACCTATTGGGCGAGCGAATCTGCCACATCAAGGCCAACCGCGAGGCCGTAAAATTGGATGTCAGCGATTACCCAGCAGGCGTCTACATCGTCCAAGTGAAGCAATTGAAAAACCTCTATTTTGAGAAACTTGTTGTGGGGCATTAAATTGGAGATTCATCCAATTATTAATTACTCAACTTCAATCTCCTCATCCAAATAAACCAAATACCCCCAAATCTCCTTATCAGTCATGCTCCTAATGGCTGAAACATAGTCATTTAATTGCTCTTTGTGTTTCGGGTCTTTCTTGCCCGTCTTGTAGTCAAGGAGATAGATGGCATCGGGGAGTTCAGCGTAGCGGTCGAGGCGCTTTATCTCGCCATTGTGAAGGATTTCGCACTCGGTTTTCACCTTAGCAGAAGGCGAAAAGGCTGGTGCAATCTGCTCGTTGTGAGCCATTTGGTTAAACTTGTCGCGAATCCAAGCAGCGGTTTCCTCGTCAATCGTGCCATTTGAAATATAAGGCGACAACACCGATTCCATTTCATCGGCAAAGCGGATTTTCGACAGGATTTGATGCACCAATTCACCCCATTCGCGAGGCAACAAACGCTCACTTTTGGAATGCCAAACCACGGTCGGGTCAGGGTCGACGGTGATTTTCTGGAACCAATCCGCCGAAACCGAATCCATTAGCGTTTCCGCAACATCATTCCCTGTTTTCTCTTTTGGATTTCTGAAACCATCATCTCCAAAACGATAGATTAAAGTCTCATCATCAGGCACTTGATGGTCTTCCATGTCTTTTAGGAAATCGCGGATGATATTGGGCTTTTCGGACTTGCCTTGCTTAGCGATGATGTAAAGACGTTGCACGGCACGGGTGAAAGCCACATAGAGCAGGTTGAGATTGTCCAAACGGTTACTTTCCTTCTCTTTTTCAACCTTTTGCGATGCCAACTCGCCCATGTTTTCAGCATTTTTGTCTAATTTGAACAACACTTTCTCCAAATTTGGAATCGGGACGAATCCCAATTCTTCAGGTCGCAGCCATTCCTCCGCCGATTTGCTTGGATTCAGTTTTTCGTCCAAGTCGATGATGGCCTCGGGATAGATGACCACGGGAAACTCCAAGCCCTTCGATTTGTGTATCGTCATGATATTCACCGCATTGCCGCTCACCGACTTCACGGCAAGCACATCCTGTTTCTTGTCCCAAAACGACAAGAACTCGGCAATGCCCTCCTTCGTTCCCGTCTGCCACTTGAAAACCTCCTCCAAGAAGTAGTTCAAAAATGCATCGCGGATGGTGTCGAAATGGAAGATTCTCAACAAGTTGGCGCAAAGGTCGTAGAGGCAGGTAGCTTGGGAAAGAGCGGTTTGAAGCAAACCGGCTTCGCCAATGCCCAACACGGTTTCCATCGCTTTCTCGCCTTTTGCAATGGCTTTCACATCGTCAAAACAGCCACTGACATCACCTTCAAAATCAGGATTTTGTGTCAGTTTCCAGTAATGCAACACATTGGCGACATTCGGTTCATTGTCGCCATAAATCAAATAGCGCAATGTACACACCATCAACTGAACCTTATCGGACGATTTCAATAAAATCGAGACTTGCGAAATGACGGGTATTCCCCTATCATTCAAGAAATTGGCCATTTCTGAGCCATAGTCCGACTTGCGTGTAAGCAAGGTGATGTCAGAGTATTGATAACCTTGGTTTTCGGTCAGGTCGCGGATGATGGCCTCGACCCTATCAAAGCAGTAATCAGGTTGGTTTTCAGCATCATAGAGTTCCACTTGCACCAAACCACCTTCGGTTTTGGCCTTTTTTTGGAAAATGCTCACGCCTTCATCGGTACCGGGCTTCTCTGCCACATACACTTTTTGTGATTCTGGCGCAAGTTGTTGATATGCAGCCTCAAAGAAGGCATTGTTAAAATCGACCACATTCGCAAACGAGCGGTAATTGGTGTCCAAATTCTTGAAGGCGAAATTGTCCTTCAAATTCTGCTCATATTGCACAAAAGCCGCCTCGCGTTCATCCTTGGGCAAAGCATAAATCTCAGGCAAATTGACGATTTGCTCCACCTCGCCGCTGCGGAAACGGTAGATGGACTGCTTGCCATCACCAACCACCATGCTCATCTGTCCGGCAGCCAAACCATTGTCAATCAGTGGCAAAAGGTTCTGCCATTGCAAAATAGAGGTGTCTTGGAACTCGTCCACAAAAACATGGCGGAAATGTTCGCCAATGCGCTCATACACAAAAGGAACCGAAAAATCGCCCATCATGGTATTGAGCAGTTTGTTGAACTCCGAAATGTGAACCACTTCTTCCTCATTGGCCAATTGCTCAAACTCAACCCGAATCTGCGCACGAAGGGCATAAAGATAAAGCAAGTCGCGCTGCGACCTGTAAAACAAGAACTTACCCAACTCCACTTCATAAAACGCTTTCAGTTCATCAAGCACGGGCAGCAAAGCTGCGTTGACGGCCTCGGATTGAGCCTTACCTAATTGCTTTTCAGCCTCTTTCGAGAGACAATTCCGCTTTTCAAGCACCGCATTGTAGCGGCTGCTTGGCTGCTCGTACACCTTTTTCGAGAGTTTCCTTACAAAACCCACAAAACCGTTTTTCCCGTAGGAATAATGCTCGTCGCGAAGGCCAAAATCACGCTCAAGCGTTGTGAACTTGTCCAAAAGATCCTTCAGGTGTTGCTCAAATTGGCGGACTTTACCATTCAGGAAATCAAGCGTTTGCTTGTATTGTGCTGCGTTCTTGATGTTGTTGTTTTCGTCCTTTTGGTAAGCCTTCTCGGTCATCAGTTTCGTGATGAAGTCGGTGAGTTGGCTCTCGATGGCCGTCGAGCGTTGGTTGTCGAATTGGTTGTTGCTGAAATCGACCAACAAACGGGTCAGGAAATCGTCTTTGTCGCTGATTCTCAAGCCTAAGTTCTCGGTAATCGTCTCCGCCACCTCGTCCGTATCGATGCTGACGGTGTATTGGCTCGGCAAACCCAAGTCGTGGGCAAAACTCCGCGACAGTTTCTGCACAAAGGCATCAATCGTGCTGACACAGAAACTGCTGTAATCGTGCATGATACGGGTCAACAAACTTTGCGCGTTTTGTTTTAGTTCCGCATCGGAAATGCCCAATTCCTCCACCAATTTCGCTTCCATTGATTTCGGGTCAAGTGACTTGCTGTCAATAATTTCGCAAAGCGCGTTCACGATTTTGGCCTTCATTTCGTTGGCGGCGGCATTGGTGAACGTGATGGCAAGGATATTCCTGAAATTGGCTACCGAACCTTCGTCCTTGAGGCAAAGTTTCAAATATTCCTTGATGAGCGTGAAGGTTTTTCCCGCGCCTGCTGAGGCTTGAAAGACCTTGAAATTGGCGGCTTTTTCCATGATAATCAGTTGTTTCCTTTCCTTCGGGGATTGATGAGCGGTTGGTTAGGCGCAACGGGCTTACGCCTCTTGAACAAATCGCGAAGGGTGTTGAACGAGCGGCTATACGACAAACCAAGTCCCTGCGTGTAGGGCGAGCGCCTATCGAAGGCCAAACTGTTGAAATTCGAGTTGTAGTTGGAATGGTTGTAGAAATGGGCTTGCAACCGTCCGTCCTCCGTCAGTTTGTAGAACATGTCGAATTCGCCAACAATGCTTGAGGCGTTGCTTGCATTGTAGCTCGTCATCACACCCACATTGGTCTCGATGGTCAGGCGATTTTCGAAAAGCTGTGTGCGCAAGGCCACTTGATATTCATCGTTTGTTCTTTCGTTGCCCGCATGATAGCTGAATCCCAAATTCAGGTTTTCGGTGATGTTCATTTGCATCCCAGTGCCCAAAATGTTGACGATGTTCAAATCGGCATTGCCAGATCCAACGTATGCGAAAGAATTAAGCACCAACAACGAAAGCGCCTGCGAGGTCATAACAGCCTGATTGGTCGTATCGATGACCGAAAACACCGTTTGGGTAATGTCTTCGGAAGCATTGGGCAAACTCATCCCGAAAGAAATAGAAGGATTCAGCAGGGCACCTTTCAAGTGAATCAGACATTCCACATTGACATTGCTATTGTTTGAGGTTGAGTCGACAGCGAAGCCCAAGCTCGCCAACGACGCCCTCACCGAGTAGGCACCCGTGACATTCATTTGGCCATCGGTCGGGTCGCCAGTCCACGAAAGCACACCGCCCGATTTCAGGTTGAACGTCCTCGTAATCAAATCCATAAGCATCAGCTTGAATTGCCCTGACTTGACGGTGTAATCGCCAAACATCGTGAAGTCTTCCGATGTGGCGGTGTTCATCTTCACAGTGCCGTTGCCCGTTGCATCAATGGTGCCGAGATTGTTGGGAAGGATGATTTTCAAATTGGCATCGTCGGTGGCGTTCACGTTCATTTTCAGGCTGAAATTGCTTTTCACAACTTCCTTTGTTTCAACCACTTCCTCATCCTCTTCCTTTGGCGCATTGTTGACGAACACAATAAAGTCGTTTTCCTTCACCTTGGCCGACTTGTTGAGCGAAACGGTGAAGTTGGTGCCGCGACGGGTTCTCGCATTGATGTCCAACAAAATATCCTTGAACGGCCCTTTAACGGTCACCAAGCCATTGGCGACGGCAGTACCATAGAATGTTTCGTTGTCCTGACTTGTTGTGGCCATAGCCAAAAACTCGCGCGGGTGAAGTTTCAAATCCAAATTAAAGTCTTTCAGTTTGTTATGATGGATTGCACCCTCTACAATGGCCGTGTTGCCCAAAGTGTCAGTCAGCACCATGTTCTCAAAGGAAATGGACTGGTTGTCCACCAAAATAGTCGGGCTGAACGTGTAGAACATGTTCAGATAGCCGACTTTGCATCCGCCGTTCTTCACCATCAATCGCCCTTGAATGTCAAGTTGTTGCGGCGTTCCAGTGATGGCAATCTTACCCAAGCCGAAGCCTTGCATTCTCGACACCACACCCGTCAGCAAGGGACTGAGCACATTGAGTTGCAGGGAGTCAAGTTCAACAGTGAAATCAAGGCTGTTGTCTTTTTTCGCCGTGTAATAGGAACCGTAAATGTTCAGCGTTTTCCTCAAATCGTTGAACACGCTTGCCTCAACACCAACGGACTTGTCGTCGTTGTTCCAATTGCTCTTGACGTCAACATCGCCAACCTTGTCGCCATTCAGGGCAAGGCGTTGCACATCAAGGTCGGCCAACAGCATCGGGCTTTCCTTCAAGCCGCTCAGCAAGGCATCGCCGGAAATGAAGCCGTCGATGTCAATACCATTTTGCATAAGCAGGATATCGAGGTTGGAGAGGTCGAATTGCCGCATCATCAACGAAAGCGTATCTTGCTCTTTCATAGGCACAAAGCCATCAAACCTGATGAATTGTGAATGATGGCTCAGCATGACATTGGAAATCGTGGTGCGGCCATCGTTAATGTCGACGAAATTGTCGGGAGAAATGGTCCAAGTGGAGTCGTTGACACAAATTTCAGCCTTGGTCACGGAGAAAATGCCGCCCTTTTCGTGAGGATGGAAATAGGTGTCTATCAACGCTTTGTTGTGGTCTTCTTCGGTCTTGTCGTCCCATTTGATGCGTCCAAAAATTGTGTCGTTGGTCATGCGCGTCACGATGGAAAAGTTGTCCAAACCATATTTCGTGGTGTCGTTCTCTTTCCCCGATCCATAAACGATTTCGTCCAATGTCAGTGAAGTTATCGCCAACCGCAAGAAATTCATGTTCTTGATTTCCAAGTTGTTGAAATCTATAGACCCTACTTGGATATTTTTCGAGCGCAGGGTCAGGTTCAAGGCATTGGTGCGCGAGGTGAAGGTGCCGTTCAAGGTCGTGTTGTTCGCAATCTTGATGTTGGGCATCAGCAAACGGCTGAGGGTTTTCGTGTCCTTCAAGGCAAGTTGCACCGTAAAATCCTGATCCACATCGTGTGTCAGTTTGTATTCCTCAAATTTTTCACGGTTGCCTTCCCAAATCGGGAAATGCACGAAGTTGTCGACATATTCGTTGAGCGTCATCATCAGGCTGGCGAAATTGATTTGTCCCGCCATCTCGAAATTGAGGAAGTCGCAGTTCAGCTTGATGCGGCGTTGCATGAGGTTGTCGTTGACAATAGAGGCATTGAAATCCTTCATCTCGTAACGTCCTCGGCTATCGACGTAAACAGTGCTGTCGATTTGCACCGTGCCTTCCAAATCGTCAAGGTTAAAGCCTTTCATGTTCACATAGATTTTTGAGCTAATGTGCGAAATGGAGTCCTCGTTCAGGAGGTTAAGTGCGTGCAAGTCAGCATTGCGAATGACAGCCTCGAAATCCGACTTGGGATATTTCTTGTCGCTGAAGTCGACCAAACCGTTGAAATCGAGGAACAAGTCATCATCGTCCACCGTCAATTTTCCCTTAAATCGATTCTCCTTCATGGAACCGTCCAACTTGATTTCATCGATATGATTGCCAAGGAGATGCGCATTGGAAGCCGTTCCGTCAAGATAGAATTCAGGCCCGCCCTTTTGCGGGAAAGTGGCCGAAAAATCGGCATCCAAGTCGATGTTGCCCAAGTATTTCGAGGCATTGGCCACCACGCCCGCCTTCACATCATTTGCATCGATGTTGCCCGAAAACACGTTGTCGCCCTTAGCATTGCGCGACCGAGCCACCGACGCTTCAATGTTGCCAACGCCCGAGACGAGGTTGACATTGGAAACGAAATGATTGTATGAGCCTTTGAAATCCAACGAAAGTTGCCCTTTGTCCATGATGCGCAGCGACTCAGGCATAGGGATGGTTTTGCTGCTGGAAGGGATGTAAAAATTGGCCAAATCGTCATAAGTGAAGTTCATCTTCTTGATATTCAACGTATGATAGCCATTGTTGAAGTCGAGCGGGTGCATACTGATGCTGCCCCTGAACGAAGTGGACTTGCCCAATTCAACCTTGATATTGTCGACGCGGAAATGCTCAATCGGACCGGTGAAACGACCTTCAAACTTCACTCTGTCAGGCATTTTGTACATCGTACTTGTGAAAGGGCCAATATCGGAAAGCATAATGTCGCTTCGTCGGATGGAAGCGTCGAACACGACAGAATCCACGAAACTCCCGAAGGCACCGAAACCGTTGCATAACATGTTGAGATCCATGTCGAAACGGCTGTTGTTGGTTTCCATCA
>Ga0326514_10000416_pt1 | contig 29134 bp, 46 predicted proteins | sample 3_2548_0518_D_FD_203653 | JGI IMG/M metagenome (GOLD analysis project Ga0326514, IMG submission 203653) | Bovine rumen microbial communities from UC Davis, California, United States - 3_2548_0518 | ecosystem: Host-associated > Mammals > Digestive system > Stomach > Rumen | place: USA... | reverse complement strand
ATGTCGACAACCGTGACCTTCCTCTTTCGATGGAATGGGAGAAGTTCAAAGGCGTTTGACATTTTTTGGAAGGGTATCGGGAACAGGGGGTAGGAGACCCCCACTCAACCCCGAAAGGAATACAAGCCCCGTCATACGGGCAGAATATTCACGGGTTCTTCCCCGGAGGTGACAGAAGTGAGAAAGAAAGCAACAAAAGAACTGACATACGAGCAGGCGTGCAAGATTAGGCAGGACAACATCGATTCGTTATGCGAGATCCGCAAGAACGGCGCGGATGCTCTCAAGATCCAGGCTATTCAGAACCTGGAGAAGATCATATCGAAGACCTTGGAGAATATCCCCCCGGAGGACGCGCCTCTGGACTCCATCGAGATAATCAAGAACGCACTGAAGGAGTAAAAAGAAATGGCACAGCTTAAAGGTATGCCTTATCTCAAGAAGAAGCTGAAGGAGAAGAAGACCCGCGTCGACTTGAGATATGAGTATTACGAACAGAAGAAATTGACGTTTGACTTCGGGATCTCGACACCTCCGGACCTCCGACTGTGGATGACCACACTCGGCTGGTGCGCTAAGGCTGTCGACTCGCTTGCAGACAGGCTTCAGTTCTACAAGTTCGATTATGACAATTACGGACTGAACGAGATCTTCGCGATGAACAACAGAGACACTTTGTTTGATTCCGCGATTCTGTCGGCGCTTATCAGCTCCTGTTGCTTCATCTACATCTATACTGACGATAAGGGGACCCCGAAGATGCAGGTCATCGACGGATCCAACGCGACAGGTGTGATAGATCCCGTCACAGGACTTCTGACCGAAGGCTATGCCGTACTGGAACGTGATCAGAGTGGTAATCCTACACTTGAAGCATATTTCATAACCGGCGCGACGGAATACTTCCCGAAGGACGGCAACCCGTACACGGTCGGCAACGATGCTCCGGCTCCGCTTCTGGTTCCGATAATCAACAGGCCCGATGCAAAGAGGCCGTTTGGTCATTCGAGGATCTCCAGAGCGTGTATGTCCATCCAGGGCAGCGCGGTCAGGACGATCAAGAGGTCGGAGATCGCAGCGGAGTTCTATTCATATCCGCAGAAGTACATTACCGGTCTGTCGGAGGATGCAGAACTCGCAGATAACTGGAAGGCTTCCATCTCCAAGATGTTGACCTTTACCAAGGATGCAGACGGTGAGTCTCCGAAGCTCGGTCAGTTCACCCAACAGTCCATGCAGCCGTTCACGGATCAGCTGAGGATGTTCGCTTCGGCGTTCGCAGGCGAGACGGGACTGACACTCGATGACCTTGGCTTCGTTTCTGATAATCCGACGAGCGCAGATGCCATCAAGGCATCACATGAGAATCTGCGACTCGCAACAAGGAAGGCGCAGAGGGATTTCGGCAACGGATTCCGCAACGCAGGCTACCTTGCAGCGTGCCTCCGAGACAAGATGGACTACAACAGGAACGAGATAGTCAAGGAGCTTCCTGTTTGGGAGCCTATCTTCGAGCCCGACATCAGCCAGATCGGAGCTATCGCAGATGCGACATACAAGATTCAGCAGTCACTGCCCGGATATCTCACTGCAGAGACCTTCAGAGAGATAACGGGACTGAGAGGTAACTTATGAGCATGAACGGGATCCAGATTCTTGAGCTTTTCAAGCAGTATTACCTTGAAGACAAGAAGATGGATGAGCTCCAGCTCGCTCTCAAGAACGCTCCGACGTGGCAGAACGCCCAGGCATACGCCGAGAGGCTCGGCGAGCTGGTCGGAATGGTGTATGCAGATACGAACATTCTTGATGGTGACCTTTCACAAGAGGTTATCTTTAATCTGATCCAGCCGACACTTAACCAGGCATACGACCTGTGCGCTCAGGCATCGGGATATGTTCAGAAGTTCACGAATGAGCAGTACGGCTTCAACTTGAAGGCGCTCATCCCGACACCGGACGGATCCAGGATACAAAACCTCGCCACAGAGCTTGCGAACAAGGGCTATGTGGAGATCTACAAGTCATTCAACGCGCAGGTGCAGAACATCACGCAGGCTGCAGTGGATGACACCATGAAGAAAAACGCAACCTTCCTGTCAAACTCCGGCATCAAGACGGAGTACAGAAGGATCCCCGACGCGGGCGCTTGCAAGTGGTGCAGGAGCATGGCGGGGACATATACGGCTGTTGATGCTCCGGACGGCTTCTGGGGACATCATACCAACTGCCATTGTCAGATAGAGATCGTCGGAATGAAGAAAGCTGACAACTACTGGCGCGACAGATGGACCGCCAAGGAAGCAAGGGAACGCATGGACAAGATGCAGTAACAGGAGGTAAGGCAGATGGTAATGGTCAGGGCTCCGGTCGGAGGGTAAACGACCACAAACAACACGAGGGAGGTGAAAGCCATGCGTACAGCAAGGCAGACACCCACTAACTCGGTTGTTCTCCCTTACAAGAAGAGTAGGGGCAAAGAGGCGATCAAGCTCTACCAGATGCTCGGTAAGACACCGATGCCATGGCAGGAGCTCATTGTCGAAGATCTCATGGCCGTCAACGATGACGGTCTGTGGACACATACCAAGTTCGGCTATTCCATCCCGCGACGAAACGGAAAGACCGAGTGCGTATATATGCGAGAGCTCTGGGGACTTATCCAGGGCGAACACATCATGCACACGGCACACCGTACCTCTACGGAACACGCGTCCTGGGAGAAGATGGTCGGATGGGTCGAGAAGCTCGGACTTTCCTATCGTGCCATCAGGACGATGGGACGCGAGATCATCGAAGTCCGGGGCGGAGGAAAGATCGAGTACAGAACGAGAACATCCCGTTCAGGACTCGGAGAAGCCTTCGACCTTCTGGTCTACGACGAAGCGCAGGAGCTGACACTTGACCAGGACAACGCGCTCAAGTACATCATCACGGATTCCAAGAATCCGCAGACCATCTTCTTGGGTACGCCTCCGACGACATCCTCGCTCGGTACAGTCTTCACGGACTTCCGCAAGCAGGTGCTCAAAGGAGACAGACCGGAGTCAGGATGGGCAGAGTGGGGCATCGAGAACTATACCGATGATCTCAAGAACCTTGATGACTGGTACGAAGCGAACCCGTCTCTCGGGACGGTCTTCACGGAGCGCTCGGTCATGGACGAGATCTCAGACGATAAGGTTGACTTCAACATTCAGCGTTTGGGTCTCTGGATCAAGTACAACCTCAAGTCGGCAATAAGCGAGACAGACTGGAACGATCTGGAAGTCACGGCGCTCCCGAAGCTGACAGGCAAGCTCAGCATAGGGGTCAAGTTCGGCAAGGACGGCACCAACGCAGCAATGTCAGTCGCGGTAAGGACCGCGGATGGCAGGATCTTCGTTGAAGCCATCGACTGTGTGCCGATCAGAGACGGCTTGGACTGGATTATCAAGTTCCTGATGAAGGCTACCTACGACAGAGTGGTCATAGACGGCGCTGTCGGTCAGCAGATCCTTGAACCGGACCTCAAAAATGCAGGGATAAACCTCAAAAAGGTGATTTTCCCGACTGTCAAAGAGGTCATCGCTTCAAATGCGTGCTTTGAGAAGGCGATCTTCGACAAGACACTTGCACACATGCCTCAGAAGAGCTTGAAGCAGTCGATAACGAACTGCGACAAGCGACCGATCGGATCCAATGGCGGGTTCGGGTACAAAACCTTGAAGGATGGCGTCGACGTGGCGCTTCTGGAGAGTGCTGCACTTGCCATTTGGGCGTGCTCGACCGGTAAGGAGAGGACAAAACAAAAAATCAGTTATTAAAGGGACTCTTCGGAGGCCCTTTTTTAATAATTACCGACCACCGGGTAAGTGGGAAAGGAGAAATTCCAATGGAAGAAACAACAAACGTTTCGACAGAACAGACAACTGAAAAGACTTTCACGCAAGAGGAAGTGAACAAGCTCGTAGGCGATGCCCGCAAGCAGGGCCGTGAGTCTGCGGAAAAGAAATTCGAGGGCTGGATGTCTCCGGACGATTACCAGAAGGCGATCGCTGAGACACAGACTCAGGCCGATACCTCGGCCAAGACACTTTCCGAGCTCGAAGAGAAGCTGAAAGCGAGCGAGGCGAAGAGCAAAGCACTGGAACTCGACCAGATCAAAACGAGGGTTGCTCTTTCACACGGTCTCAAGCTGGAGTCAACCAAGTTCCTTTCGGGTGAAACCGAAGAGGAAATCACGAAGTCCGCAGAGGAGTTCATCTCCTGCGCGAACATCATCCGAACAGCGCCACCTGCTGCGACAGAACCTGCAGACGGATCTTCCGGAGCTGCAGCTTCACTCCGTGCAATGGCGCATCAAATCTCATTAAACAACAAGGAGTAAAGAATTATGGCATCTATCGCTAAATCAACACTTTTCCCCGCTGACCTCGTAAACCAGATGTTCAGCAAGGTAACAGGACATTCGTCCATCGCTAAGCTCAGCGCTCAGAAGCCCCTCAGCTTCGCAGGCAACGAGGTTATGGTATTCTCTCTCGACAACGAGGTATCTATCGTTGGTGAGGGCGCTGCTAAGCCCGCAGGTGACGGCGTAGTTTCTGCAGTCACGATCGTTCCTGTCAAGGTTGTTTACCAGGCAAGAGTAAACGACGAGTTCATCTATGCAGCAGACGAGAAGAGAGTCGAGTACCTCGAGGCATTCGCTGACGGCTTCTCCAAGAAGATCGCTCGCGGTCTCGATATCATGGCTTTCCACGGTATCAACCCTGCAGCAGGCACAACTTCTTCCCTGATCGGCACAAACTCCTTCGATACTTGCACAGCTGTTGACTCTTATGTTTCCACAGCTGCAGAGACTGACATTACAGCAGCTATCGCAGGCATCGACGGCGACGTAAACGGTATCGCACTCTCCAAGAGCTTCGCAGTATCTCTCGCAGCTACAACTCTTGCTGGTGGTCAGAGACCTTACGAAGAGTTCATGTGGGGCGGAAACCCTGGCGCTATCCGTGGCATCGCTTGCGACGTCAACGACACAGTTTCTGTTTCTGCTTCTACAGCAACAGCTGACTGCGCTATCATCGGTGACTTCCAGAACGCATTCAGATGGGGCTTCTCTAAGAACGTACCTCTCGAGGTTATCGAATACGGTAATCCTGACGGTGGCACTTACGACCTCAAGCAGGCTAACCAGGTCCTTCTCAGGGCTGAGGCTTACGTTGGCTGGGGCATCCTTAATCCCGATGCTTTCGCTCGCGTAAAGACCAAGTAATGTTGTTCGTCAACAAGAAGTCCGGTGTAAGGATGGACTTTGGTCCTGACTTCAAGCATCCGAGCTGGGAGCCCGTCGGGGCTCCCGCTCCTGCTTCTGAGGACAAGCCGAAGACAGCAAAGAAGCCGGCAAAGAAAACTAAGGAGTAAGGCACAATGGCAGACTATGCAACAGTCACAGACATAATCAATCTCAAGCGTCCGCTGACGTCTGCGGAGCAGACCAGAGCGTCGAACCTCATTCCTGTCGTTTGCGATGCAATACGATACGAGGCTCAGAAAGTCGGCAAGGACATGGATGCGCTCATAGCAGCAGACACCGTTCTTGCAAGCGTCGCAAAGGCTGTGACCGTGGACATGGTCATGCGTGAGCTTAACACTTCCGGGAACCAGCTTCCCGCGACTCAGTACAGCGAATCGGCTGGCGGAATCAGTCAGTCTTACACTCTTCCGAACGCTTCGGGCAGTATCAACCTCTGGCCTTCCGACAAGAAGCGCCTGGGACTTGCCAGACAGCAGATAGGAACACTCGACATGAGAGGGGTGTGATCTTATGCTCCCTTCCTTTTTTCGAGACACGGTAACAAGGCTCAGAGCGGGAACGCGAGAGTCGAGGGGATCCGTCATTCCTGACTGGAGCAACCCTGACGAGCTCGCCATCCCGAACTGTTCCTTACAGCCGGCTACCACGTCACTGTCACAGGACGGAAGAGTCCTCGGGATATCTGATGGTCAGACACTTTATGCGCCTGCCAATGCGGATATTCTCGCAGGAGACAGGATCTCATTCGACGGAAAGACCTATGAAGTCGACGGGGATCCGAGAGACTGGCGTTCTGCTTCTGGCGGACTGGATCATCTGACGATCAACTTACGGAGGCACACAGGCTAATGGGCAATATAGTCAAAATCGAATGGAACAACGCCGGATTCCAGAATCTTCTCAAAGAGGACGGAGTCCAGAAGCTCGTCAGAGACTCGGCACTTCAGATGGCTGACCTGGCATCTTCCATGAGTGGCGGAGAGTTCGACTTTGAGATGCAGGAAGGTTATTGCTACGTCTATCGTGGCAGACCTCTTGCCATTGTCTATGCAGCCGACAACAAGGCCATCAAGGCCGAGTCGGAAATGAAGATTCTTAACATAGCAGCACAGAACATGAGGGTTCTATAAATGAGCGACATTATCAGACGAGACATCGATGTGGAAAACGTAATCCGTGAAGCCACAAATTCAAAGTTTACGGTCTATTGCAGACCGCTCCCGGAGAACTTCACTGTGCCGTGCTTGCTTGTTCAGCAGGTCGGAGGCACGGAAGAAGACACGATAGGCACCTACACTATCGTGGTCGACTCCCGCGCAGAAGACGAAGAGACAGCAATGACTCAGCTGAGAAACTTCCTTGGATATCTCCGCAAGGTGGCAGGCGAACAGACCACGCCTATTCGCATTGTACGAGTCAATACTTCAGCTTCGTGGGGTGCCGATCCCGTGAGGCCTGAGCTTGCGATGTGCAGTTCCAACTTGGATATTACTGCTCATCTTGAAACGGCAGAAATTTAATCAGGAGGAAAATAGATTATGGCATCAAATGATGTAAACCTTGGTATCGGCGCAGCTACGGGCATGTTCTTCACAGCAGCAGCAAACAGCGATCTTCCGCAGTCCATCGCAGATATCAGCACAGCAACCTGGACCGAAGTCGGAGCTATTTCCGCCGACGGTATCACTTACGCCATGAACATCGGCGATACTCTTCGCAACTGGGCTAAGCAGTCCGTAAGAAGACTTCCCGGTGACCAGGGCGGAACAGTAACAGCTCCCATCATCGACACGACAGAGGAGACACTTCGCCTTCTGTTCGGTGACGATGTCAGCACTGTTGCAGCTTCCACAGCTCACGGTGAGATCGTTTCCGTTGACATCGGCCCTGACACCACATCTTCACCTGCAGCCTTCCTGTTCGTCATGAAGGACGGCGACGATGCGATGCTCCTCGGCACAAAGAACGGCATGGTCACCAACATCGGCGACGTAGCTTTCAATGGCAACGCTATCACCTGGGAAGCAACGATCGAGGCTGGTGAGTGGACATTCTCCAAGGACAACGGTCAGAAGACGACCTGATAGGAGGACATTATGGCAGAGGTAAACATTGGTCAGAACCAGGTAGAAGTATTAGTCGTTCGCATTGGTAGTGGCGAATACAAAGTCCCGCTTGCAGGATCCATTCCTTACGTCAAGCTCAAGAAGCTGAAGACAGATGACGACATGATAGCCTTCTTTGAAGAGTATATCCCGTCGGAAGTCTTCGAAACGCTCTTGGTTAAGGACATTCAGGCACTCATCAAGGCGTGGAACGACGCAACCAAGGAGTCCGAAGGTGCTACACCGGGGGAATCCTGAGCCTGTCAGAGCTGATAAGCAGTAACAGACAGGCAATTGAATACGACCTGTTGACCCGTACGGGTCATGATTTGCAAGATGTCGGGCGCTCCCTCTCGTGGGGAGCGTTCGGCTCTTTTATTAAGAATTTGACGCTCGATTCCGCTCTTGCATACAAGATGCAGCCGGATGTGGCAGAGTGGACGTCCACACTCAAGACAAACCTGATCTTGGCGGACATCTTCGACCTGCTTTCGGTCATCAACTCGAACATCTGTGGACTCACGGGCAATAAGCATAGAAAAAAGTCCAAGCCGTACCCTCGGCCTGGCGAAAAGAAGAACAGAGGTCATATCGGGGACAAGAAGAACGCAATGCCTGTTTCCGATCTGAGAAAGTGGTTCTTCGGAAGGAGCAAAGATGGCAAATAATACCGAGGTCGCAAAAGCCTATATTGCGCTTGTACCCTCTTTAGGTGATTCAAGAAAGACCATCGAATCCGAACTTGGCGGAGCTGGTAGCTCCGGCGGACAGAAGTTTACGTCGGGGTTCTCCGGCGCACTCAAGTCAGGACTCAAAGTGGTCGGCGCAGCGGTAGCAACCGTGGCAGGAGCTGCAGCGACAGGAATAATCGCTATTAGCAAGCAGGCAATTGACAGTTTCGCCGAGTATGAACAGCTTGCAGGCGGTGTCGAGAAGATCTTCGACCAGATGGACTATTCCAAGATCATGGACGATGCTGACCAGGCTTTTCTTTCCATGAACATGTCTGCGAATGAGTATCTGTCAGCAATAAACAATGTCGGCGCAGCCTTCTCGGCTACAATGGGCGACGAACTGGCATACGAGACAGCAAAAACAGGTATGCAGGCAATTGCTGACTACGCATCCGGCACGGGTAAAAACCTCGAAGAACTGAACTCCAAGTATCAGATGATCACAAGGTCGACGAGCTCCTATCAGAGCATCGCTGACCAGTTCTCTGGCATTTTGCCGGCTACTTCCAAGGACTTCCTCGAACAGGCACAGGCTGCAGGCTTCCTTGCAGACTCTTACAAGAGCCTCACGGACGTCCCGATCGATGAATATCAGCAGGCTGTCACGTCCATGCTCGAGAAGGGAACAGCTGACCTCGGTCTTGCAGGCAATACTGCAAAAGAGGCACTCGGAACGATATCCGGATCCCTTGCAGCAACAAAATCAGCCTGGCAAAACGTCCTCACCGCTGTTGCAGGTGGTGGAGACATCACCAAGGCGCTCGACAACCTCAAGACGGCCATCCTCGGCACGGAAGAGGCAGGCGGTGGTCTTCTTGCGACCATGAAGCCTGTCATCGAGCAGACCCTGCAGGGTGTTGTGGATCTCATTGAGGTCGGCATCATCCCGATGCTTCCGGACGTCCTGGCTATTGCAATTGACCTGCTCAGCCAGCTTCTGAATGTGGTAATCGCAGAGCTTCCCGGTCTCATCCTTCAGATAGGCACTGCGTTGGGCGGAGCGCTCACTTCGTTGCTTGAACAGCTTCCCACCATCGCGGATGCAGCTCTCCAGATAGTCAACCTTCTGGTTATGGGCCTATCCTCGAGTAACGCACTCGGCGCCTTGATCCAGGGCGCGGTCACACTCGTGACTGCTCTGGCAAACGGCCTCGCCATGAATCTGCCTATCCTCATGCCTGCTGTATTCAGCATGGCCACCCAGATAGCCACCACGTTGACGGAGCCCGCGAACCTTGAGATGCTCCTGAACGCAGCCTTAATGCTCATAGGTGCTGTTGTTATGGGTCTTGTGGCATCCCTGCCTCAGATAGGAGAACTCGTTTACGAGACACTGCTCAACCTGGGAGAACTCTTCAACGATGCGGTCCAGTGGGTCGCTTTCGTCGGCATTCCTGCCGTCGTAAACCTCTGGAACAACACCTTGAAGCCGTTCTTCGAGAAGGTTGGTAAGGCAATAGGCGACTTCTTCACGGGAATCGGAACTTCCATCGCGACCTGGTTCACTCAGCAGAGGGACAAGGTCGTGCAGAAACTGTCTGATATATGGAACAGTATCAAGGCATGGTTCACGAGCCTTCCCGGAAACATCAGCAGCGCATTCCAGAGCACCATCTCTGTTATCAGCGGATGGGCTTCAAGCGCGGTCAGCTGGGGACAGAACCTCGTGACAGGACTTTGGAACGGTATCAGCGACAAGGTGTCGTGGCTATACAACAAGATCTCCAAGTGGGTTGACGATGTGGTCGACTACATCAAGGATCTCTTCGGTATCGCATCTCCTTCCAAGGTGATGGAAAACTCCGTTGGTAAGTTCCTCGCCGAAGGTATCGGCGTAGGCTTCACAGATACCATGAAGGACGTCTCCTCTGACATGGCTGACGCTATCCCCACGAGCTTCGACACGGCTGTGAATATGATTTCGCAGGGAAGCATCGGAGCAAGCGCAGAGAGCGCCACAGGAGGCTACACAGACTACGGCGGAATCACACTGAATGTCTATGGAGCAGAAGGCCAGAGCGTGAATGACCTGGCTGATGCTGTCATGGACAGGATCCAGATGATCACCGACAGAAAGGCGGAAGTGTATGCTTGATAAAAACGGCACAATATCATTCGGCGGAACGCAGCTCCCCGGCATCGTAGTCGAGAGCGCTCCCGCACTTTCCAGACCTAAGCGTAAACAGACGACGTACTCCGTTCCGGGAAGGAGCGGAGACATCGTCATAGACCAGAACGCATGGTCTGACTATAAACAGGACTACAAGGTCTTTGTCTCGGGCGGAGAGGGTGACGCCTCCGAGCTCATTTCCAATGTAACCGACATCCTTTTCAGCGGATCCGGTTACCAGAGGCTTGAAGACAGTTTTGAGCCGGATATCTTCAGACTCGCTTACTTCTCCGGTCCGCTGGATGTCACGGACATTCTGACCGAGGTCGGAAGGACAAAGATAACATTCACATGCAGACCGGAGCGCTTCCTCAAGTCGGGAGAGCTCCCCGTTGTGGATCCGGATCTGATAGACAACCCGACGGCCTATGCAGCAAAGCCACTCGTCAAGGTGGAAGGCACGGGAAACGGCTCTGTCTCCATAAATGGTGAGACAATGACCATAAATGACATGGTCGACTATTTGTATATCGACTGCGAGACGATGAACGTCTATCGTTCCGAAGGCGAGAACAGAAATGGCCTCGTATCGGGCGACTTCTTCAAGCTCGCTCCCGGTACTAACACGATAACATTCTCAGGCGGAGTCACTTCGGTGACGGTCACTCCGAGGTTCTGGAAGATTTAAGGAGAGAGTATGTACCCTATTTTGTATGAAACAGTCACAACGGGAAGCGTTCCGAGCCACTACGGTCTGGGTGTCCTGTCTGACTGTCTGTCTTGCGAAGTCACAGAAGAGAGAAACGGCGGATATGAGCTTGCTATGGAGTACCCTGCGAGCGGAATCCACGCCTCCGACCTGATCACGCGCAGGATCATCAAGGCAAAGCCTAATTTCACGGATGAGCCTCAGCTTTTCCGCATTTATAAGATAGGGAAGACCATAAACGGCAAGTTCACCGTCTATGCTCAGCACATCTCCTATGATCTCGGCGGAGTGGTTATTGAGTCCGGTACAGCTGACTCGGCGCAGGCCACATGTCTGCTCTTCGAGAACGCCACCACCGGCTACACGTTCTATACGGACAAGACAACAAGTGCGACCTTCAAGGTTGACGTACCGTCTTCTGTCCGTTCGTGGTTCGCAGGCAAGGAAGGGAGCTTTCTCGATGTCTTCGGAGGCGCGGAGATCAAGTACAATAACTTCGCCGTGTCCTTCCTGAACGCGAGAGGCGAAGACAGAGGTGTTACCATCCGTTATGGCAAGAACCTCACCCAGCTCACGCAGGAGCTCTCTGGCGAGAATCTCTGCACTCACATCATCCCGTACTATGTTGACCAGGATAATCACGTCACGATAGGCGCGGAGACAGCCACAGGGCTCATCCTGGACGTTCCGAGGAAGCTGGCGATAGATTTCACATCAGACTTCGACGAAACTCCTACGGTGGCACAGCTGAACGCGAGAGCTGCGTCCTATATCACGGACCACATCCTCACCACTCTCATCAACAACATCAAGCTGAACTTTGCCCAGGGCGGAGACTTCCATGACCGCGTGGATCTGTGTGATACGGTCACCATCTACTATGAGGCACTGGGACTCACAGGCACGGCCAAGTGCATCAAGACGAAGTGGGATGTCCTCGAGGAGAGATACATCTCGACAGAGTTCGGCAACCCCAAAACAGACCTTGCAGACACGATCCTGAGCGTCAAGAAGACCGCTGGCGAAGCGGTTACTCATTCTCTGATGCAGCAGGCCGTGAGCCATGCGACAGCGCTCATCACGGGCAACCTCGGCGGATATGTCGTGCTCCACGACAGCGACGGCAACGGTGAACCGGACGAGATCCTGATCATGGACACGGCAGACATCAACACCGCGACGAAGGTGTGGAGATGGAACGCCTCAGGCCTTGGCTATTCTTCCACCGGTTATGATGGTGACTATGGTACGGCTATCACTGCAGACGGTGCCATCGTTGCGAGCTTCATCACAGCCGGAACGATGTCAGGCAACAGAATCCGCACAGGCATAATCGAGTCCATGGATCACTCTTTGGTAATGGACCTCGACAACGGAACCATCTCGGCTCCTGCAATTACTCTGAACGGAACAGATGTCGGTGACAGGCTGAATGACCTGGAACAGACTTCCGTCGAGACGGCCTATGCGCTGAGTAACTCGGGGACGACTATTCCGAGCACATTCCCTCTGACAGAACCGACAGCTCCGACAGTCGCGCAGCCGTATCTGTGGTCAAGAACTGTTTACACCTATGCAGACGGCGATGTAAACACCAGTTATGCGGTCTCTGTACGAGGCGCGAACGGTCAGAACGGAGCTGACGGTGCAGGTCTCCAGATCCTCGGAAACTACGACTCGATGCAAGAGCTCATTCAGGACCATCCGACAGGATCCGCGGGCGATGCGTACATGGTCGGCACTGACCTGGTCGTTTGGAACACACAGACGAGCTCCTGGCAGAACGTAGGTCGTATTCAGGGTCCTTCCGGATCTGACGGCTTGTGGCTCGCCATCGAGAACAACGATACAGGCACGAATGCCAACGTCACATACACGGCACACTTGATGCAGGGTCCGACTACGGACGTCACATCAACCTATGAGGCCATCTTCGTCTGGTATCTGGTAACAGAAACAGGTATTACGGAACTTGCCTCCGACACACCGACAGTCACCGTTTCCAGAGCTTCGGCAGGGTACGGCGCTGCAGTCAGATGTGTCTGCACGGCTGTAATCGATGAGGAGAACCTGCAGGATTACACCTATAATGATATCTCTGACTACACGAACAATGTCATTCAGATAATCGGATCCAATAATATCGGACTGATAGGCGAAAATGCGCTCTACAAACAGAACGCGGTCTCCTCACAGTTCCAGGTGCTCTCTGACGAGATATCCTCAAAGGTGGAACAGACAGACTTCGACACGCTGTCGGGAACTGTTACGACGCAGGGAACGCAGATCATCCAGAATGCGAATGCCATCACCTTGAAGGCTGACCAGACGACGGTCAACGGCAAGATGAACAATGACATGAGCAACAGGAGTTCTTCCATCACGATCGGAAGCGGACAGATCGTGTTCAATTCCAACTCGCTGGTGGTCAACTCCTCGAAGTTCTCTCTGGATGCAAGCGGAAACGCTTCCTTCGGAGGCAACCTGTCAGCTCCCACGGGTAAGGTCGGCGGATGGACAATTGGTTCTTCTTCACTTTATGCGGATTATACTAATGGCTCGACAATTTACCGAGCATACTATCAGACACCGTTGGCAAGTGAGGGAGACAACACATGGATTTTCTCCACACAGAAGTCAACAAACAGCGGACAGACATTCACAGGTCTTGCGTATATCAAGGCTGATGGTAGCGCACGCTTCCAAAAGTTCATCGGTTCTATTGATGTTGAAAACAATGTTAACGCAAAAGCTCTTCATACAGGAAAAGGTGTGTACTTTGATGATACCGGCGGACTCATTTACGCACAGGCGAATCAGCAGCTTTACTTCAGAGCCAACACGGAGCTGAATTACGCAGTCTGGCTCGGTGTTACTCAGAACGGAAGTGGCTTGTCCTGGTCATTCCATCCGGGATATAGCGGAAACCTCGTTCTCGGAACAGCAAACTATAAGTGGTCCATCGTCTATGCTGACAACGGTACGATCCAGACTTCTGACAGAAACCTCAAGAAGAACATCGAAGCCCTGGCTAATAATGACAAGTGGGAAAAGTTCTTCGACAGGCTGATTCCTACTTCATACATGTTCAAGAAGCGCGAGACCGACGAATCTGAGAAGGTTCACGACAGGACCCACATCGGATTCATTGCTCAAGACATCGAAGATGCGATGTCTGACCTCGGAATGTCCGGAGAGGACTTCGGAGGCTTCTGCAAGGATGACATGGGAGACGGTAAGGTTGAATACTCGCTCCGTTATTCCGAGTTCATCGCTCTGAACACTATGAAGATCCAGAAGCTTCAGAACGAAGTCGATGAGCTCAAGGCAATGGTAAACACTCTCGTAGAAGAGATAAACAGACTCAAGGAGGACAAATAAACATGGCAAGACTTCAGGACTTTTCAGACGTAACCCCTTCATCGTCTTCAGATAAACTGCTCATCGTTCAGAGTGCGGGACAGGGTCTCGCCACTCTGGACACGGCAGGTCAGCAGATCGCGAACAACACGAGCGTCTCGCAACTGAACACGACCAGCAAGACTCTGGCAGGTGCTATCAACGAGCACGACAGCGAGATCGGAACTCTTTCCTCCCTCACTACCTCTGTCAAATCTTCTTTGGTCGGGGCGGTGAATGAGGTGAACGGGAAAGCCAACACCGTAACAAGTTTAGGGGCAACAATTACAAAAGCAACGGGAGTGAATGACTTTGAAATCGGCTTATATCAAAACAATAAGATAATTTCGGGTTATGTTGCTTTTACTTTTAGTGCTAACCCCTCCGCTAATGCTACAATTGCAACGGGTTTTCCTATTCCAAAGGGTATGATGCAAATACCCGTTGCTTGTGTATATGGTTCAAATTTGGGAAAGGTCGGGCGTATTGCAATCAATACAAGCGGAAATTTGCAGGACTGGTATAGCGATACCGCATTTTTCAAAACGGGTAATACCTATGTAGCAAACTTAAACTATTTGAAAGCATAAATTGAAATAACTTTCAAAATGTTTTAGTCTAATTTCAAAATTTCACGGAGGTTTTGAAAATGAAAAAACAATTACTTGTTATTTTTGATACTGATAACAATTTGCACGGTTTGACGGTCGTTGACCTTGAGGAAAAACTACCCAACGGCAATAACAAGGTTATCAAGGTTTTAATTGGTGATTATGCCGACGAGGTTTACAAGGACTTGACCGAGGACAAAGCATAATAAGCGGTTTTGAAATTATCAACACAAAATCTGTTGGTAAATTTGCAAGGGTATGATAACAAGTTTACAATACCTTTTACGCAATTCACCAAAATAGGAATTGAAACGACAACAAAGGCAACCCAGAGGGGTTGTCTTTTTTTATTGGGAGGAATAGAAGCATGGAACCATCCGAGATACTCCAAGGGGTCGCCATCGCGGTCATAGGGAGTTCTGCTATATGGTCGTTTGTCCAATTCATGATCGACAGGAAGGACAAGAAGAAGACCACGAACGATGATCTCAAGACGGAGATCAAGAATGTAGCTGACAAGATAGATGCAGTCGAACAGAAGGTCGACAAGAACGCAGCTGTTCTTGCCAGGACTCACATCCTTCGATTCTCCGACGAGCTGAGGAACGGCATCGAGCATTCAGACGAATACTTCCGCCAACAGCTCCTTGACTGCGACACCTATGAGAGGTTCTGCGAAACGAATCCTGATTTTCGGAACGGTTACACGGAGATAGCTTCTGACCACATCAAAACAACCTACAAGCGGTTGCTTGAGGAACATAAAGTTTAAGGAGGAAACCACATGAACAACAAAACGTATGACATTCTGAAGTGGGTGGCACTCATCGTGCTTCCGGCTCTTGGTACGCTTTACTTCGCCCTGGCACAGATTTGGGGACTCCCTTACGGAGAGCAGATCGTTGGCACCATCACGGCTCTGGATGCCTTCCTCGGTGCTCTGCTCGGTGTTTCCACTACCAGCTATGTGAAGGGCCTCAAGGAGAAGGAGGGACAGTGATATGTCACGCAAATCATCTTCATTCCTTGTCGAGTATGCCAGAGCGCAGCTCGGTAAGCCTTATTGGTTCGGCACGTTCGGACAGCTGAGCTCTGCAGCTCTGTATAAGTCCAAGAAGTCGCAGTACCCGAAGTATTACACGGCGAATGATTTCACCTCGCAGTACGGACAGAAGGTCCACGACTGTGCAGGTCTCATCAAGGGAGCTCTCTGGAGCGATTCCGTTGACGATACATCCGTTCCGTACAATGCCAAGGAAGACTACGGCGCAAATGCCTTCTTCACACACTCAACGGCAACCGGTCCGATCGGAACGATGCCGGACATCCCCGGAATCCTTGTCTACAAGGGAACAGATTCCAAGAAGTCACATGTTGGCGTCTATGTCGGAGGAGGAAGAGTCGTCGAAGCCAAGGGCCACGCCTACGGTGTCGTCGAATCAAGCACATCCGGATTCAAGTATTGGGGCAAGTGCCACCTCATCGATTATGAGGGAAGCGCAGCTCCTGCTCCAACACCTGCACCTGCCACACCGGCTCCTGCACCAGCACCGTCTTCCAAGACGCGGAAGGTCATTGCCAAGAGCGGACTGTGGCTTCACACGAGAGCGAGCACGTCAGTTCCGACCAGGATCCTCTGTATGCCTTCCGGTGCGAAGGTGACAGAGCTGGAGCGCAGCGGAACATGGTCCAAGGTAATCTATGGATCCAGAACAGGCTGGTGCTCGAACAAATACCTCAGCTGACCAGGCAAGTTTTGCCGGTTTACCTTCTGGCAGCAGGGTGTCTTTTCTTGTCCTTGGCACCCTGCTGTTATTAAGTATGCAAAAGCAGGTAGGCGCTTTTCTGATCATACTCCCTGCCATATTATGTTGATTTCCCCTGGATAGTTCCCCTCCGACGCCTACCTCGGAGGGGCTTTTTTATTGCCTGCGTGTGAGTGTTTTGTTCAATATTGTGAGTAAAACTGTGAGTAGTTCAAGTCGCTTGAACTGGCAAAAATGCCCATTCTACAAGTGTTAGAGGGATGTTCGGTGAAACTGAACCCTTAAAACGAAGTTTTCGAATCTCTCCTTCTCCGCCACTTGAACTATCCCGCAACGCCAACAGTGATATGGGCTTGCGGGATGTTTTATTTTCTTGAACTTGTTACGATGTGAGTAAACTGTGAGTTCAATTTCAGCAAACAAAGAAGCCCTCGACTTTGGTCGGGGGCTTTTTCTTATTCCAATGACTTCTTCAGAGCTTCGTCTACGAGCTTGGTTGTTATGGCTGCATCCTGGTCGGTTTGATGTCCGTAAACTTCCAGCGTGGGCATCACGACCGAGTGTCCGACCACGGATTTTATGATCGAGAGTGGCACGTCGTTCTTCATCAGCGAGACGAACGTGTGTCTCAGCGAGTACGGGGATCCGGGAAGGCCTGTCGCGTGGTACGCCTTCCATATCATCATTTGTGACGGAACGTCTCCGACCTTGGTCGGGAAGATCCAGTCGACATGCAGGTGCTCCGTCTTGGCGAACTGCTCTCGGAGGACCATTACCGCTATCGAGGACAGACCGAAGACGCGGTTGGCATTCTTGTTCTTGCCCTGGGTAATCTTGCCATGTCCGTTCTTGGCTCTCTGGATGTGGATAGTCCCTGCAGCGAGGTCGACATCCTGTCTGGTGAGCGCTATCAGCTCTCCGGGCCTCAGTCCTGTGACCACTCCCAGTCTGAACAGGTTTATATACCATCCGTCGCACTCGTGGAAGAGCTTGTGGATGTCTTCCTGTGACAGGATCTCGCGTTCCTTGCTCTTCTCGGCTCTGGGCGGGATCATGAGCGGATATGCGAGAGGTTCGCAACATTCTTCCTGCGTGGAGCAATATCTGACGAACTGTGTCAGCGCATCGCGGACCTGCTTCAAGGTCTTCTCGGCAGGAAGCTCTCCGTTCTCCTTGGTGGCACCATCGAGAACAGACTGCCATGTCTTGTACTTGATCAGAGAGACACGGAGCTTCCCGATCTGGGGAATGATATATAGCCTTCCGACTCGTTCCAGCGTGCGGAGCTGTTCGTCATGGTTCTTATAATCTCCGTACCACTTGAGAAATCTCGGATAAAGAGTCTTCACCGTGCCTTGTGACGGAGAGTGGTCAGTCAGCCAGGCATTCGCCTTCTTCTTGACTTCGTTCTGTCCTTCTTTTCCCAGCTTGGTCGAAGTAAAACGCTTGAGACGACCTTCGTCGTCTCTTACGTCGTAATACCAACGGCCTGCGGAGAAGTAAAGTCCCTTAGTCTGTTTCATTCTTGGCCACCTGTTCACTGATGAACTTAATGTACTGTTCCAGGCGTTCCTTCTCATCTGTCGGAACGGATCTGTAAGTCTCGATCAGAAGAAGCTCGGAGGGCGTGACGTGAATGTAGTCCACCGGAGATTCTTCCATAGGTACATTGTAACCCTCAAGCCAGGGCATCGACACCTTGAGATACGCAGCCAGGTCACGGATGCGCTCCCTGCGCGGTTCATAAGGTCCGGACACCCAAGTCGACACGGTCCCCTTGGAATAACCAAGATCCTTGACGATATCAGACTGCTTGATGCCTCTCAGCTTGAAGGCTTCCTTCAGTCTTGACTTGAAGTCGCTCACTTTTTCGACCTGCATATTCTTACTTCCTTTCTTATATATTTGTTCACCATTATAGGACAAGTTCAAGAAAGTTACAACTACATTACAAAACTAAACTTTTCCTAAACTATTTCAAGAAACCTATTGACATTGGTATCAAGTTTGTTAGACTCAAGATAGTTCAAGTTTGTTGAACTTCACTCATATAATAGGAGGTGGCAAAATGGTCACTATTCTCATCGGAGGCATTGTCCTCGGCTCTTCTCTTCTTGCGTTTGGCCTCGGTGGCCTTGCTGCGATCAAGTATATCGACGACCGCGATTCCGCAAGAGTAATCAGACCCGTTCACATCACAATCGTCAGACCCGTCAAGGTCACCAAGTACACGGTGCAGCCGGGCGCTCTTGATCTGGACTTCCCGGAGGTGCGCCATGTTTAAGTCATCGACACGAATGCTCCCGAGGATCAAATCTTCCAAGATGATCTACGAAGCCAGGGCAAAGAAGAATCTTTCCATCGGCGAACTGGCAAAGAAGGCCCACCTGAGCAAGAACACGATCCTGCGAGTGGAAGACCTTGGCGTAATGGCACTTAGTGTCAAGTCCTTGGTGGCTATCGCTGACACTCTCGATCTGGATCCGACCGAGCTCATAAGAGCGGAGATCAAGTTCAGATGAGGGCGGAAGAACTGGACAGCGAAGGCGTCATCAAGCTCGCACAGGCCTGCATGAAGGACACGGCGTCCGTATACGTCGCGATTAATAACGACAAGGACTACGAGATCCGCCGTGACTGGCTTCACAAACATCTGCGCAGGAACTGCTGGTTTAGGGTAATTGTCGACGCCGACGCGGTTATCGACATGATCGACCATCTGAGAGAGGAGCGCAAGAGGAATGAGATCTACTACTAACACGACAACAGGCTGGATCATTGCAGGCGGAATATTCGTGCTAATGGCAAGCATTTCCACTCTTGGTCAATACAACGGCGCAAAGAAGGCCACTCAGGAGACTTCTGAGAGCGTTACCGAGTCTGCAAGTGAAACTACTACCGCAGAACCGACGGCAACGCCTACGCCTACACCCACGCCGTCACCGACACCGTCTCCGACGCCTACACCGAGTCCCACTCCGACACCGGAGCCGACTCCTGCGATGGAGTATGTTGGGGAATTTTACTGCACGGCTTACTACAACAGTGTGGAGCAATGCGGCTCGACAGACGGGATCACCGCTTCAGGCGCCAAGGTCGATGCTGGTGTGACGGTGGCTGTGGATCCGAAAGTGATCCCGCTCGGGACAACCTTATATATATGCGGATTCAAGAATGAGGACCACAACGGCTACTACTTAGCCCAGGACACCGGTTCCGCCATCAAGAACTACGACGTGGATCTGTACGTCGACGACGAAGCCTACTCAAAGAGCTTCCCAAACGAATATGTTGACATCTACATCGTCACTGACGACGTGGATTACGACTTTATCAAAAACAACTGAAAGGAGGAGAAGCAATGAAGACCGCCATGAGAATGGACTATACCGCTCTCAAGGTCCGCATCAAGGACAAGTTCGGAACACAAAGCAAATGTGCCGAAGCTCTCGGAGTCAGCCAGGAAAGCCTGTCGCGTTCGCTGAACAAGGCTGAAATGATGTCAGCTCCGACACAGGAAAAGCTCATCAAGCTGCTGGATCTCTCACCGGAGGAAGTAATGGATTGCTTTTACAAGCGAAATGAGAGTGTGTAAGCACACGAGCTATCCGGAGCTCAGAAGGACCTATTCCACCATGGAAGAGCTCGGGAAAGTAATCAACAGGTCCGACCGTTATGTCAAGACGGTCCTCTCCGGGAAGAAGCCGTTCACGGCGATGGAGTGGGACCTTATCGAAAAAGACTTGGAAAGGAGGAAAAGTCATGCCGAAGTCGTTTGAGATCTATGAAGGATTCACGGGCAGGAAGAAGAAGTTCATCGTCACCGGAGCTGACGCGGAATACGTCAAGGTTATCGAGTACGCAAAGAAGTTCTTTAAGTGCTCGGAGGCTCACATCACATTTGAGCCTGGTTATCTCTACCGCGGACAGCTGTACCTGGTGGATCCGATGAAGTACGGAACCAAGAAGGTCGGTGTCGCTTACTACGTCAGATAAGGAGGATTAAGAAATGGCGAAATTGTACGAGATCAATGAAAACATCGCAGCCCTCATGGCTCAGATGGAAGCTGCGATGGAAGAGAACGGGGAGATATCCGATTCCCTTTTAGAACAGTTTAACACTCTCCAGCTCGAAAAGAGCGAGAAGCTCGAGAACATTGCCTGCTTCATCAAGGAGCTCAAGTATGACTCGGATGCTCTCGCTGAGGAGAAGAAGAAGCTCGATGCCAGGAAGAAGAGTGTTGACAGACGTATCGAGTGGCTCAAGCAGTACCTCGACACCGCTCTGGAAGGCGAGAAGCTCAAGTCGGCACGAGTATCTGTCTCATATCGCAATGTGGAGAACGGCAAGACGGTCATCGATGACTGGACACAGCTCCCTTACCAGTACCGCAAGGAGCCGACTTCCGAAAGCGACTTCAAGAAGACCGAGATCGGCGCAGCGCTGAAGGACGGCCTGCTCGTTCCCGGTGCGCATTTGGAAGATTCCCACAGCATCATTATCAAGTGAGGTGACAAATGACTTCCAATGAATTGAGGCTCAAGCATCTTGAAGCCGAGATCACACATCTCATGGTCGAAGCTGCCCAGATAGCACGCCAGATGAGCAAGAGCAAGGGAGAGGACACTCTTTCGACCTGGGCAAGCGCGACGATCTACATCGACGATATCGGACTCATGTACTCGAATTTCCGTCTCTATGGTCAGAAGACCATCGGAACGCCTAATCACGAGACACACATGACCGATTCAGAATTTACCAGTAATTACTGGGACTACTCATACAGAAGGAGGTAAATATGATCCCCATTACAAAAGGGAAGATCCAGACGGCCAAGAAGGTCATCATCTACGGCCCGGAAGGAATCGGCAAGTCAACTCTTGCAGCTCAGTTTCCTAATCCGGTGTTCATCGACACGGAAGGCTCCACCAAGGAGCTCGACGTAGCACGTTACCCTGTTCCTACCTACTGGAGCATGATCATCGAGGAAGCGGAGGACCTGCTCGAAGAGCGCAACTTCTCCACCCTCGTTATCGATACAGCAGACTGGGCAGAGAAGCTCTGCATCGCGGAGACTTGTTCCAGGCTGAACGTCAAGGGCATCGAGGATGTCGGCTACGGCAAGGGATATGTATATCTCTACGACGACTTCCAGAGAGTCCTCACGGTCTGCGACAAGCTCGTGGCCAACGGCATCAACGTGGTGTTCACTGCCCACGCTATGATGCGCAAGTTTGAACAGCCCGACGAGATGGGAGCATACGACAGGTGGGAGATGAAGCTCACCAAGAAGGTCGCACCGCTCCTGAAGGAGTGGGCAGACGTTGTTCTCTTCTGCAATTACAAGACCAACGTCATCACGGATCAGAACACGAAGTCCAAGAAGGCAACCGGCGGTACACGCGTGATGTATTCCACTCACCATCCCTGCTGGGATGCCAAGAACCGCTACAACCTCCCCGATCAGATGCCGATGTCGTTTGAACCTCTCGCGCAGCTCTTCGAGGGAGTGGAGCCGGAACCGGACTACCGTTCGCAGCTCCGCACATACATCAAGGACAACAACCTTGACATGCAGGCGATCGTATCGGCTTGCAACCTTTCCATCAGTTCAACAAACGAGGACTACAAGGCAGCCCTCGATTATGCAAAGACCATTCAAGGAGGAAATTAAAATGGCAGAAGGTAAGTTTTTAAGCTGGGATTCAGAGATCACACAGGACACACAGGAGTTCATCCTGCTCCCCGAGGGCGATTATCCGTTCATGGTACAGGGCTTGGAGAAGAGCCTCTATGAGGGCGACTCCGAGAAGATCGGAAGAGGCTGCCCCATGGCAGAGCTCAAGATCGTTGTCGACGGCGGAGACCTCGGCCACACGTCCGTGACCGACAGGCTCTACCTCAGCACCAACATGGAGTGGAAGCTCGGTTCATTCTTCCGCTGCATCGGACAGAAGGCGCACGGTAAGGCTTACAAGATGGACTGGAACAATGTCATCGGCAAGGAAGGCATGTGCCACGTCAAGATCAGGAGCTATGTCGGCAAGGATGGTCAGCCTAAGCAGACGAACCAGATCGACAGATACCTCGAGACCGAAGCCTCGAAGGCTCCCACAGCTCCCAAGGCAGAGATAAAGGCTCCCGAGCAGGGCAACCTCCCGTTCGAGGTATGACATGGAGAAGTTTGACCATTTACAGTTATTGCCGTACATCGACAACGATGATTACGAAGTCTGGTATCAGGTAGGAATGGCCCTCAAGCATGAAGGCTATTCCTGCGATGACTGGGACAGATGGTCACAGGGCTCTTCCAAGTATCATCCGGGAGACTGCGAGAGGAAGTGGAACACCTTCAACGAAGAAACGAGTGCTCCGGTCACAGGTGCTTATATCACCATAAAGGCGAAGGAAGGCGGTTGGGAACCAAGTAAAACATCCGCCTCCGAGCCTGGTCGGTTCTTAGCCTGGGACGCGGTCATCGGCAAGGACACGGCACCGATCGTCAAGGACGGCTTCGTCGAGAACGAAGCTGTTCCGGATCCGCCGAAGAAGTGGGATCCGCGAGACCAGCTCCGGCTATATATAAATACATTATTTCAGCCGGACGACATCGTGGCATATTGCTGTCAGTCCATCAAGAAGGAAGACGGTGAGAAGGTCAAGTGGGTTCCTGCCAACTCAGGAGTCTATACGCAGACAGCTGCGCTGATCCTCAAGAATCTCGACCACTATGACGACATATCGTATACGGTCGGAGATTACAAGAAGGAAGCAGGCGCATGGATCCGATTCAACCCGTTTGACGGTGAGGGTGTCACCAATGCCCACGTCACCGAGTTCAGATACGCTCTGGTCGAGTGTGACGACATAGGCATCGAGAAGCAATACTCTCTCATCAAGCAGATGAAGCTCCCTGTCGCAGTGCTTGTTCACTCCGGTGGCAAGTCTCTCCATGCTATCGTCAAGGTCGATGCTCTCGACAAGGACGATTATGCAAAGAAGGTACAGTTCCTATACCAGGCTTGTGAGAAGTCAGGGCTCAAGATCGACACCAAGAACAAGAACCCGTCAAGGCTCTCGAGAATGCCAGGCGCGGAGAGGTCCGGGAAGAAGCAGTACATCGTTGCCACCAATATCGGCTGCGAGAACTGGGACAAGTGGATCGACTATATCGGATCCCTTGACGATGACCTTCCCGACATCCTCGACTTCGGTGACCAGCTCATCGAACCACCGAGTCTGTCTCCGGAGCTGATCGGAGGGATCCTCCGTGAAGGTAACAAGATGATCATAACGGGTGAGTCCAAAGCGGGAAAGACATGTCTGTCTCAGGAACTCGCTGTCTGCATCGCGGAAGGCAAGCCGTGGCTTGGTAAGTTCCCGTGTCAGCAGGGCAAGATCCTATACATCAACCTTGAGGTCGAAGAGGCTTCTCTGTTCCACAGATTCAAGTCGATTTACCTGGCTAACGGCTGGGAGCTCGGCGAGAATACCCACAACATCAGGCCGTGGAACCTCAGAGGCTTCGCCGTACCGTTGGAGAAGCTCGCTGCCAAGATAATCAGACGATGCAAGAACACGGGACCGTACAAGGCCATCATTCTGGATCCTCTTTACAAGGTTCAGCAGGGAGACGAGAACAGCGCTGAAGCTATCGCTGCATTCTGCAACGCGCTTGACAAGATAGCACACGAGACCGGCGCTGCCATCATCTACGACCATCATCACCCGAAGGGAACGGTGGGCAACAGGAAGATCATAGACCGTGGCTCCGGCTCGGGCGTGTTTGCCAGAGATGCGGATGCCATCTGCGACCTGTCGTTCCTGGAACCGGACAAGGCTATCCTCGAGACCATCGGTCAGCAGATAGCTGACGGTGAGAAACCGATGCAGCTCGCCTTCGTTCTCCGTGACTTCAAGGATGTGGATCCTGTCAACGTCTTCTTCAAGTTCCCGGTTCACTATGTGGATGCAGCAGGACTTCTGGACAGCGCTGCCGTGGAAGGTTCACCCGAGGCGAACCTCAATAAGAACCCGAACATCAAGACCACGGCCGAGAAGACTCAGATCATCGAGTCCGCATTTAACGCAGCCAAGAAACTGACTTCAGATATGGAAGAGGTTGCTCGCTTTTCCGAGATGGCAGAGGTCGCTGACGTGTCCTCAAAAACACTCCGGAAATACATCATGGAAAGTCCGCTTTTTGTCATCGATAAATCGTTCGTCAGGAGGGCTAATTTTGATGATTGAAAATTATCAAATTTCTTTTAGAGAGAATGGAAGATCGACTTATAAAGGAATTACCTTCCTTTCCCTGGGAAAGAAAGGGCGCTTAAAAGCGCGCCCTTCCTTCCCTACTCAGGAGAAAGTCGCGCGAGGTTACCGAACATGATTTCAACGAAGCAATACACGGACAATTACAACCGGTGGACTGACCATCTCAGGAAGAGTGCAGAACAGATCGAGCGTGCCTCGGAGGCAAGGAAATTTATCCTTCTCAATTTGGAGACAGCCTCCGACCGTGAGCTCCTCAAGGTGGCCTGCGAGTGCATATCGGATCTGGTCGGTGACGAAGCATTCAGAACGAAGACAAGGAGATATTTCGATGAAACTAACTGACATGAGTGGCAAGCAGCTTCTGGATCTGTTCGCGATAAGCATCTACCGAGACCAGAAGAAGGCTGCCGAGATCAAGAAGGAGATCCTCGCTCGTCTTGGTGAACCCGAGGACGAGAAGAAGGACAAGGACTGGAAGAAGAATCATCAGGTAAGGTTGGAGGATTTGACATGAGCTGGATTAATACTGAAGAGATGATGCCTCCGCAGGGACTTCTCGTTCTTTTGGAATTCTCCGGATGGTATAACTCTCCGTTCGCGATGGTCGCAGACCATGACTTCTATCTTGGATCCTGGCTTGGAGAAAAGGGATGGCTTATAGACGATGCTTCCGAAGGATGTGAGCATCACATCACGAATCCGACGGTGCATGCCTGGATGCCTCTCCCGAAGCACTTCGCCGAAAAGGAGCTGGGATCCTCGGAGAACGAGACGGACATGATGGAGCACGCGATGTTCGAAGAGGATCCCAAGTGCTTATACAGGACTGAGAAGATGTCATTCCAGGACAATTGGGACACCAGAACAGCACTGAAGTGTCAGCTCCCGAAGATTATCCCTAACGCTTGTGGGGATTGCCGAGACCAGAAGTTCTGTGAAGCGGGACATGGAAAGCAGATCAGTTTTGACGATTTAGTCGGAGGTGAAGAATGATCGACATAGACATCGAGCTGAAGAAGAACCCGACCGGGACAGCTCAGCAGAAGGGAGTGTCCGTGGTTCATGGCAAGCCTCACTTCTACACCAAGCCACAAGTCAAGGCGCAGATGGATGAGTACATCCTTCTCCTTAACCAGGCATTGTCGAAGCAGGGCATCAAGCCACCGTACTTCAAGGATCCGGTCAGAGTGACCATTGCATTTCACTTCCAGATCAAGCAGCCGATGAGATGGGGAACCTTCAAGGCATCAACGCCTGACCTGGACAATGTGGAGAAGCTCCTGCTGGATGCCATGACTCAGGTCGGATTTTGGAAGGACGATGCGCTCATCGTCGAGAAACATACAGGCAAGGTGTGGAGCGACACTGCTCATATCAGGATCCTTGTCGAGGAGGTGGAAGAATGATTAACCGATACTGTGAGAACTGCGGGAAGATCCTCAACAAGAAGACGTTAATATGTGAGGCTTGCGGAACGGATTACAACGAGAAGCCAGAGTGCGACCACTTCTATGACTTTTTCGCTTATATGGATGAGCCAAGAACCTGCTCGACCACATTGGTGTTTCGGTGTAGCAAGTGCAAGGAAGAGATAAAGCTGAACTGTGATCCGAACATGTTTCGCCACCTGACAGGAGGGAGGGCAATATATGAACGCTGAGCTGCCATGCGACACCTGCGCCCACGAGGTAAAAGGCTGTTGTGCTTATAACACTAAAGACGATTATTGTGTTCTGGGCGACAAGTGGACGGACCAGATGAGCATCGAGGACTTGATCGGAGGAGAAGTGATGACTATACCACACGCAAGAGCCGCAAGAGATATGAGAAAGGAAACAAAATAATGAAGATTGACAGCGAGAGAATCATAGAACGCCTGAATTACAGGATGGATATATCAAAGGACCTGCAGGGTCCGCTCGGAGACGGTTACCGTCTGGCCGTCATCCAGATGCTTGATGCGGTCAAGCAGGAAGAGATATTCGCAAAGGAGATGCAGGACCTTGAAAATCTCAAGGCACAGCTCGAGAAGGAGGGAAAGATATGATCCGGGAGGCAAACTATGACTGACGCAGAATACAGAAAGACACAGCTCTCAAGAGACTGGTTGGAGCGTTCGACTCCTGCATGGCGTGAATACCGCGTCATGTGTCAGAACAGGGAGACCGCGTTCCAGGCTACTATCAACGGTGTGGCTCAGTATGAGAACGATGGATCCGGAAGAGCTGAAGGCGGAGAGGATAAGCACGAGTCGGCGCTCATCCGTTACTCGCAGATATGCGAGGAGATCGAGCAGGCACACTCTGACCTCTCCGTGGAGCAGACCAAGACGCTCGAGGCTATCAGGAACATGAAGGTCGAGAATGAGCGTGCTGTTCTTGAGGCAAGATACATCAAGCACTGGGCAGTCAGCAAGGTGGAAAAGGAGCTTCACTTCTCCAGAAGCGAGCAGAACAGAGTACACAGAAAAGCCTTGATCAGCTTCTATGATGCCAACACAGAACTCGTCGAAGAGTACCACGAATGGCACAATTCCGAGGATTGACCGAAAATAGGCACACTTTGGCACATGTTGGGACATGTTGGCACATCCTGGCACATAATTTATCTGTTATATTGTATCTGTGAGAACAGCGTAAACGCGATCTCCTTTTTATGAGTGAAGAGACCCCGGGCAGATGCTCGGGGTTTTCTATTGAAAGGACAAGACAATGTTGATATCGGTGATCATCCCCGCCTACAACGCGAGGAAGTTTATCGGGAGTATGCTCGACAGTCTGGTGGCACAGCACTTCAAGGACATGGAAGTGGTCATCGCTGACGACTGTTCTCCCGAAGCCTATGACGATGTCATAGAGCAGTACGAGTCCAGGCTAAACATAGTCAGGACGAAGACAGCATACAACTGCTGCCCTGGCAACACGAGGCAGGCAGGCTACGACGCGAGCCACGGTGAGTGGGTCATGTTCGGAGACCAGGACGACAGGTTCGCTCCGGATGCGATCAAGAAGATGGCTGCACACATCAGGAAGAATCCTGAAGCAGTGGTCATCTTCTCGGACTTCGACGAGGTCAGTGAAGAAGGTGAAGTCCTGAGACATCACAGCTCACCTGCAGGCTGGACTCACGGCAAGGCGTTCAAGAGAGAGTGGTGGGAATCACATCACCTCAAGTACAAGAAGGACCTCAAGAGTCACGAGGACATATACCTCAGCTCTCTGGTCACTTGCTGTCTGCAGGAAGACAAGCTCGAGCCGAGCTACCTTCCGGCTACGACATATCTGTGGACTCAGCGCAAGGGTTCCCTTACTCACTGCGAGAAGGAGCTCTTCATCGAGAACCACATGGAAGAGTACATCCAGGCAACAGGCTGGGTATATCTCCTCTACTGGAAGAACTGCAAGGAAGAAAGCAAGTTCTTCGCAAAGTGGCACGCGATAGGAGTGATCCTCTACATCTACTTCTATCACATGGGTGTCATCTTCCGGAACGCGGACGGATTCCGCAAGGAAATGACTCCCGCGATAATGCAGTTCATCCAGACGCTCAAGAGAGAACTCGGGATGACGAACGACGACCTGCTCCTCTTCATGGCGCAGGACAGAGGTCGTTATTACTGGAAGCACTTGGAGATGGCGACCATTGCAACGGGTCCGTACATACCGTGCATGACGATACAGAGATACTTGGAGGTTATGGCTCCGGAGGAAATCGATGCCACGAAATAACAGACCGGATCATGACAAAGGGTTCCGCTCTCAGTTTGAGAGCAACAAGAAGAAGATACTCGCGACCCAGACGGTCTGCGGTATCTGTGGGAATCCTGTTGACAAGAGCTTGAAGTGGCCCGACCCGATGGCCGGAGTGATAGATCATATCATTCCGATTCAGAAGGGTGGTCATCCGTCAGCTCTTGAGAACCTTCAGCTGGCGCATGTCTGGTGCAACAGACAGAAGTCCGACAAGCTGCAGGCCAGAAAGTTTGACGACGAAGACACGACAGATGTCGACAACCGTGACCTTCCTCTTTCGATGGAATGGGAGAAGTTCAAAGGCGTTTGACATTTTTTGGAAGGGTATCGGGAACAGGGGGTAGGAGACCCCCACTCAACCCCGAAAGGAA
>Ga0326514_10000414_pt1 | contig 29179 bp, 45 predicted proteins | sample 3_2548_0518_D_FD_203653 | JGI IMG/M metagenome (GOLD analysis project Ga0326514, IMG submission 203653) | Bovine rumen microbial communities from UC Davis, California, United States - 3_2548_0518 | ecosystem: Host-associated > Mammals > Digestive system > Stomach > Rumen | place: USA... | reverse complement strand
CCACCATTGTCCTGCGAACCCTTTTCGGAAGTGTTGCCCTCGATAGAGTAAATGTCCTTTGCTCCCTTTGGCTTATCAACAATACCGATATGTTGAGCAAGCACATTGGGATTGTTAAAGTTAAAGAACACCAAGTCACCGACTTGTGGCTTGTCCACGATTAAGGCATTTGCTCTGCACCATTTAAGTAGGTCAGAACACGATGCAGTTCTCTTAATAAGATTAGGCTCTGATTTGAAAAGCCATTCGATGAACGTACAACACCAGGGATAAGCTGATCCGTTAACCGGATGCCCATAGTACCAAGTATTGTAGATCACATTATTTGAATTAGGCGGATTCTCGGTCACACCTATCTGACTTCTTGCTAATTCTATTACTCTATCTGCCGTCATACGTTCTTGCCCTCTGCATTTAATGAGATAAGTCTTGCTCTGCGGTCGTCCATAATGCCGTTCTTGCCAAGTGCGTGATACGCTTGATAGGACGCTTCCCACATATCAAGGTCATCATCATCAATCTTTCCATCGTCCATGTACTTGTGATAGTCAATGGTAAGTTCCCTACGCATCTGCTTCTGTTGTGCGTTCATAAGAATGTCAATCTTCTTTGAAAACTTAACGCAAGCCTTAATGAAATAAGATGCACAAGCAAACAAAGACGGAACACCGACTAAAGCCATAAGCGATGCAACTGTCCTTAATTCCTCTGCCATTATTCTTCCCCTCCGTGGTGTATCTGATTAACCATTGCTTCAATCAATGTGTTTATATCAACCTCGGACAACTTAAGTCCAAGTTCATTGCACTTGTCTATGATGTACTGCATAACGTACTCTTTCTTCTGCTCCCATTCTTCGGGCGTGAATAATTGGTCAGCGCATCTTACCGCAAACCTCACCCAGAATGTGATGGTTTCCATATCGTGTGCGGATATCTTGGTCTTAATCCACGGAATCACATATGCTGTGATAAGTGCTCCTGCGATTGAAATGATTGCCAAAGCGATAGTCATAAAAGTGTTAGTGTTCATAATTACCTCCATAGAATAAGGACGATACCGCTATGATGCGATACCGCCCTTATATATAAAGCCGTGAGAAGGGTTACATTGGGATAACATTTGAGCTATGCTATGTTACGGCTCTATACCATTATTGTCTATTGATATTCCTTTTTTCTTCGCCCATATTCGCCAACATATGCACCCTTCACCTGTGAACACTCCGAAGAATGATATAATCAAGGTATCGGGTACACTCTGATAGATGCAGAATAGGACTATCATTATCAATGTGAATATCAATATGGATGTAGCGCAAAATAAAAGCACCTTATCTAGGGTGCTATGTTTACGCTTCTTAGTGCTTATCTTTATCATTTTCCTGTTCCTCTCTTACTGTGAGGATTGCCAGTATAAGGGCTAAGACGGTTATAAGTCCTAGCCCACTTGCGATTAGTGCGAATACTATGTGTGCGGTCATCACTTACTCCTCTGTAGGCGCAGGCTGACTAAAGTTTTCTGTCCTTAACTGTCCGCCGTTCTTATCAAAGAGCTTAATGGTGCAATATGCGACCTGTGGGTTACTACCGTACTTATCACACTCTGAATGGAATTTGAGGATAGCGGTCTGCTCGTCCTCTATTCTAGTGGTATACTCTGTCTCTCCGCCCTCATGATTTTGGGTAAATACTACAACTCTGAAATTATTATACATTTACTTGTTCCTCCTATAAGATAGATAGTGTTACTGTTGCTGTATATTCTAACGGCTTTTCAAAAGATACCGTTATCATATCTGTTACTCTTGAAATACTGTAATTGAGAAAATCTCCGTTTTCGTTCTCTACATATACCGTTATATTTCCGCTAGGCACATTAGTAAATACTACCTCTGTATCATCTATATATGCCTGTTTAGTAAGTATAGTAGGTGTGATAACCTCTACCTTGTTTGCTGTATCATATACCTTATCCGTTATGGGTGTCTGATTTATCCCCATTTGTATAAGGGATTGTTCAAACGTATTTAAACGCTCCTCTAAATCTTCTATTGTAGTTGCCATTAACTATCCTCCTTATTCATACCATACAGCCTTATAAGTTCCACTTGCATTATTTGTGTCATTGTATTTATATGCGTAAGTATCTATTTGTAATGCTGTATTAGTTTTAATGCCGTCACTACATACAGCCAATCTTCTTACATATACACTTGTGCCTCTCGCAATACCAATTACGGCACAAGTAACATTACCTACCGTTGTCATAGATCCATTAGTTGACGCTGTAACAACCGACGAGTCTATTATAGCCTTGAGAGTTCTTTGTGCTGTCCAAGTTACAGGACAATAATAAAATGCCCCATTTTGTCTTGTACTTCCTACTGATATAGTAATATCATTTAGATTTTTATTATATGTAGCGTTTTGATGATTTGCACCAAGTGTCCAATTTTCACCATTCCATCCATACCAATATAAAGCATTATCGGGCATCACATATATAACCGTTGTACTCTCTGTTATAGTAATAGTCTTACTATAATTCTGACTAAGGTTATTAGGGTTCTTAGCCACGTTAGTATCAGTAAATGTAATATTCTGACTAGGCGGAATAAAGGTAATAGCCACACTACCTTGACCGCTATTATTAAGCGTTACTGTCTTACTTCCTGTGGTATCAGTAAATGATATAGTTGCACCAGCCGCACCATAGACAGTTACAGTCTTAGTAATAGCCATTTGCGTACTATAACTCAACACCACATTAATAGTCCTTGATACACCATTACACGTTATAGTCCAAGTACCCTCCTCATTCACGTTAAAGGTAGTTGAACCGCTACTTGTGGTGGTCTTGGTGTATGTCTTAGTACCGTTGGTACAGGTCATTGTTTTATTATAAAAACTACTGTCGTAGGTGACTGTGATAGTCGCTCCTGCACCACCGCTTGAACTCATACATTGAAAATATGCCATATTTCCTCCTTAGTTACCTACTACAACAACTACCGTATACGCTACTTCCTGTGGATCAAAAGTTAAGGTTACGGTTGTTCCGCTCTGGGTTATGTTGATAGGTACAAGCCCATAAGGATTAGAGAATATGCTTATGAGCGAATTGTCATTTATGTTATCGTGGGTAAAGGTAAGGGATGTAGCTCCTATAGCCAAAGTCTGACTAAGCTTTGTCTCAATATCCGTCTTAACAAGAGTTACATTGACACCCGACTTTCCATTGACTGTCATCGGATTCCCTTGGTCGCCCTTATCTCCTTTAGGAAGAACAAAATCAAAAACCGCTGCCGTTGTTGTTCCAACATTAGTTACGGATGCAGTCTGTCCACTTGTGACATTACCAACTGCGATTGTTCCGGCATTCCCTTGGTCGCCCTTATCTCCCTGTTTCAGTACGAAATTAAGAGTAGGATAATCCGCTGTACCACCGATAGTTACATTAGGTGTATTGCCGGATGTTACTGTTCCGATAGATAATGAAGGAGTTGCTCCTGTGTCTCCTTTAGCTCCCCTAAGAGGCCCTACATTAGCCCACGCTGATTCATCGGGATTCCATAGGTAAACAACTCCTGTTTCCTCATCACCTACGAAATACGCATTACCTCTTATTCCTGTCGGATGAGCTGCTATCAATTCTTCATAGGTGTCATACTGACCTAACAGTACAAGTCCTGTTCCGGGGTCGCCTTGGTCTCCTTTAGGTAAGGTGAAATTAAATATAGCGTGAGAACTCGTACCCGAATTGATAACAGAAGCAGTCTGACCGCTTGTTACTGTACCGACTTGAATCGAAGCTGCTTCTCCGGCATCACCTTTAGGTAAAGTAATGTTGAATATAGCGTCTGTCCTTGAACCGATATTCTCAACGGCTGCTTCCTCGCCACTTTCTACATCACCGATTGTAATTGTGGCGGCATCTCCTTTATCACCCTTCTCACCTTGCTGAACATTAACAACCGTAGCGTTAGTATTCTCATCATCTCTAATCGTTACGTTGTTAGAGAACTGCAATCTTGAACGGTTAGGATAGATAGTACCGCTACCGTCAACTATTCTGTGTCCGCTTGATGCCGTACCTATGTATGTCTCTCCACCATCCCTTGACACTTCAATAGCTAAGTCGTTGTTAATCCTGATATTAGTAATGTCATCGGAACTGATTTTAGATTCAACATCAACATCGTCCAATTCATCCACAAGGTTATTAAACTTCGGGACGATAACATCAAGTGCTATTTCATCAAACTTCTCTTGCATTGCCTGTGTGGATAGATTGGGCGTATCGGGCAAACCGACTACTCCCTTATCCGCAAGGTCTTCTTGGGTTATCTTTGTAAATGCCATACTCTCACCTATCCTTTGTAATTTCCTCTTTCGGTGTACTCATTTGCTATGTTGTATATTGAAAAAGGCTCGTCTAACTCATCATTGACGAACCTTAGCCTGTATTTATCAACCCTCTTTACTCTTACTTTTGTCCTTGATATCTTCTGCGTCTTATTACCACTGAATGCCAGTTTGGAGAATATCATGTATTGGAATGAGAAGTATCTACCAAAAGAAGTATCTTTTTTAACAAACTTCCATATACCTCTGTCCATTACCCATACTTCCAAGCTAGTCGCAATGGCCGCACCGACTCTGACCGCTATGTATCGTAAAGACTTATTCTTGTAGAACAACTGACCGTCTATATCCGGCGTTTCCCACTGACAATAGATAGGCTCACCATTATCATTGTAAGAATGCTGATTCTCCTTATCCTTGTAGAATCTGCATATCTTACCGTCCTGTGTGCCGAAGTATAATCTATTCTCACGCTCCCACATATAATGTATGGGGAGGTTATCACAATAGAATCCTACATACTGCCTTGTAGAATACGGTTCGGATTTATCCGTCCTTATCGGTTGTAGTCCGTCTAATACATACAGTCTGTCATGGTCAACACTTAACAGGTACATATCATTGAAGATTATTGCAAAGGACTTTTGTAAATCCTCAAACTTCTCCTGTGTCAGTTTGCCGTTAAGATAGAATGATCTTGACTGTGCGTACTTCTCACCCGTGATATCCTGTGCCGTAACCGCATATAATCCCGAACGTGTAAGGAATAACGGCTCTGTGCAAAGATAAGCAAAAGAGTTAGTTGCTATTGCTCCTGCTCCTTGTAAGGTATTGATTATCTTAAAGCTAGGCTTATCATCAACTAAATCACCTTCTCTTAAGACGATGGATAAATCCTGTTCCATTTCATCCTTATGAGCTGCTAAGTAATTGGATATGATTGAATATCCGACTATCGCAGATCGTGACGAACCAAGTAATGAATATCCCGTATCGGGGAAATATGTACAATCCCACTGCTCCGAATACCAATCGGAATTAGGATAGTCTGGATTACCACTAACGAACAATCTGTCAAAAGCTCCGTTGACACCGAATCTTGTACCGAATGTACACTTATTGATTCTGTCAGCGTAACCTTCTACTGTTCTGTATGCCTGTATCTTTACATTGTCTTCACCATTTAACGGACTCTTACCGGGGGCTGTTGAGAATGTCACAACTCCTGTTGTTCTATTAACAGTGAAGTCTGTACCTTCCGTCTTCTCTACCCAGTCGCCATTATCATTAAGCAACCACGCCTTAACCGTTGTTGAATCCAAGTCACCGAATGTCAGATAGAACTCCGTTGCTGTCTTTGTTTCTTCGGTAACTGTAAATAACTCAATAAAAGCAGGATTAAGAAGATTGATAGCTTCGTATTCTGTTCCACCGCCTGTTGGCTCTTTGGAGATAGTAAGTGTCGGTATGTATGAGTTACGGGAACATAAATCCAATGTTTCACCATCATACTTAAGCATCGCCTTACCATCCATGATGTAAAGGTTGGTGTTGAACTGCCAAGAATGTGATATGGCATCATTAGCACCTTCGTATATTACCTCATCATCCTTGTACATCTTTGTTCCAACATGGTAGATTTCCGTATCATCTTCCCTACGATAATGAACACCATTGATATTTCCACCGTCTTCAAAGGTCTTGATAACCTCATATCCCATTCTTTTCCTTATCTTATCAGGAACATCACGAATCATATTGATTGCATTGGGACTCTTGTTATCGTCTATATTTGCAGGACTATTAGAAAAGTCCACACCCTTGAACTCATTTATCTGATATACCGATTTTTCGGGACTCTTAGGAACACTGAATGAAACAGGCATTAAATCCACCCACTTTCACTTGTAACTCGCTCTGCTTTACCACTAGGCTGTGAGTTTTGCAGTCTTTCAAAGGCTACCTCAAACTCATTCCTGTACTGTGTAGCAATAGCAACATCATCATCCTTGTATAACTGTGAAGCCATATATAACGGCAATAAAGCAACTACTTCTCTGTCTAAAGGTAACTCGTAGTCATCCTCTGTTCCGGCTGTGATAGTAACAGGCAAAGCATTGTAGTATATAATGTAATTGCCCGATATTCCGCTATCCAACACAAGAACCTTGTCACCTTCTTGGTATACTTCATCCGTCTTAATATATCTGGGATTCTCGCCCTCAAAATATATCGAATTGACAGAATAGAAGTCATCAACGATATCCGTAGCCTTGTAGCGTATCTTCTCCGCATACATGGGTACTTCTTCTACTGCATCGTACTTAGCTTCATACAATGCTATATTCTTAACTGCATAGGGATATTCTGACTTGAATGATATAGTCACTGTATGTCCGTCTGGATTAGTCACTATACCCTTAATAGACTCATACTTATGTACATCATCTATCTCGTATGTCTCTACGGCTATTTCATCCAAGATAATTTCTACCGTACACTTTCCCGTTACCTCGAAACAATATGACCTTGCACCTTCTGCATCAAAGCTCATATCTCCACTTATCACGGAATGAATAGATGATGCGCTATAATCCGTCAATAGATTCTTAATCGGATTAACAGCTATTGAAAACTCCTTGACAAGAAACTTCCCCGCAGTCGAAAGCATTAAGATACCTTCGTTAGCCGCATAGGGCATTGCTGCTAAATAGTCTCTTGTACTATCATCGGATGGAATCGTTGCTCCATCCGCACTAAACATCTTTTGAATTGTCGCTAACTTGATATCTTTCCATGTCATATTACAGTCCTAACTTGGCAATGATTGCCCTTTTCATCTCTGTACCTGTTCCTACTTCAAGCCCTAACTCCTTGCATACTTCTTCAAGCTTGAAATTAGGCATCCTGTTTATCTGTGTCTTGGAATAATTTACAGACTCATTTGGAATTTTTTCGGGTTCGTCCTCTAAATGGCTCGGTTGAGCCTTCTCTTCAACAGGCAAATCCGATTTTTTTACAACCGAATCCGTAATTCTTGTAGATATGTACCCTTCCGGCACTATCTCTTTAACCTTAAATCTATATCCACCATCTGTGAATGTATCACCTATCTTCAAATTCTTTGGAATCATCTCTATCTCCTTTTGAGAGGAGGAGGGGCGCATTACACGCCCACTCCAATATTGAAAGGAACTGTTATGACAGTGTTATACCGTCCTTAGCACCGCCCATGATGAAAGCAGCCCAGTTGTTGAAGCCTACTGACATACGAGCACGGCCTGACCAGTTAAGATCAAAGGTATTCTCATCGACCCAATCCTTCATTGTAAGAGGTACTCTGTCATAGAACATAGCACTCTGAAGCTCCTTGTTAGCTTCGCTTGACATAAGGATGTAAGGCGCATCACCGCCTGCTGACCATCTGTGATCTATAATCAACTTCCAAAGTCCCTTCTGGGTATTGATATCGTTGAAATCAGAACCAACTGTAAGGTCAGACTTGATGATCTTTCTGATTGTATCTTCAAGTGCAGGTGCGTCACCGGGAATTATAATCGTATCAAACGTATATCCCATTACATTGCCGGAAGCATTCTTGAAGTTACGACCGATATTAGCAAGCCTATTAAGCATTACTGAATCAGTACCAAACGCATTAGTGAATACGTTAGCCTGTGTTCCTGCCTTAGATACAAAAGGATGGTCTGTAGCAAAGAGTGCCTTGCCATCGCCTGTTGTCTTATCAAGAGTCTTGCCACCGAACTTAACCTGTGCACCTTCTGTAGTAAGCATATCTGATGCATACTGTGCTCTTGTTCTCTTGTAAGCACGAACAAAGTTAGCTGCCGCAACTTTCATTGAGTTGATATCGCCATCCTCGTTCATCTCTGCTGTGCAAGTGAACTTCTTGATAAACTGATAGTGCTGAATCAGCTTAGAGAATCCCTGCTGAATATCATCCTGGATCGCTGCATCACCTTCATCAACGATTGAGAAGTTACCCATCTCTGTAAGGCTTGAAAGCTTCTCTGCATACTTGTCAGACTTCTCTACATTGTAGATGGCATTGACAAGCTCATCGTCATTGTTCTTCTCGTTATCTGTGTCCTGCAATACCGCACGGACAATCTGATCGTTAACCTTCCAAAGGTCGTCATTAAGACCACTATTCTTAGCAAATTTAATAGCCATTGTGCTTACCTCCTTAGAATCTTACAATTACTTCATCGCCTACTGCTGATCCGGCAACTGAAACAACCTCTGCAACGCCTGATGTAGTTGTTGCTGTTACCTCTGTTGCGCTTGAAAGAGTTACCTTAGCACCAACGGTAAGAGTACCTGCTGTTGAAAGGGTGGTCTTCCATTCCTGATTAGACTCAACCTGATATACAGAAAGCTCATCTGCTCCTGTAGCCTTCTCTGCTGAAATGTATTCGGGCTTGTCTGTAGAACCTGCCTTGGCAAGCTTGCCTGCTGTCATAATGAGTGCATCGCCTACTTCGTAAGCAACGCTAGTATTAGCTGCTACCTGCTTAGTTGTGGGTGCAGCGTAGTTATTGTTTGCTCTGTGAAAACCAAACATTTTTCTACCTCCTTAAAGTGTTGAATTGTACTTTTTTCTTAACTCTGCGGCACTTGCATGAGGGAAAGCCCTCTTCCACTGTGCCAATTCGTTCTGTGGTATCTCCACTTCGTTGTCATCCGCACCGGCTAAACTGTCGGTTGAATTAAGATGTGCAGTACCATTGATGCTGTTCAATGCCGCTTGCTTTGCGCCTGCTGCTTTTCCTGCCATAAGATCATCAAAATTAGATATCTTGTAGGCATCTGCAAGGCTTAAACCACTCCTGACAAGCCCTATCATCTGCTGTGCATTAGGTAAGTCCATAACATCCTCAACTGTCTTAAGGTTGGGATTAAGACCGCTTATGACCTTCATGCTCTCTGCGATAGAACTCTCTATCTGACTTTGCTGTGCCTGTTGCATAACAGCCTGTGCCTGCTGAACTAAAGGATTGTTCTCGACTTGGCGATTTACCATGTCCTCAAACATCTTTGGGTCAATACCCTTGCTCTGTAGCTCTGCATCACGTTTAAGCTTCTCCTGTGCATCCAAGGCATCAAGATAATCCTTCTGCGATCTGATAGGCTGATGAGTTATAGGATTCTCGTAATCCTTGAATCTGTTTGCAAACTCTGCGTCCATCGCTTGCAATTTCTGATTAAACTCTGCTTCGGCTTTTCTCCTTGCTGCTGCAAATCTTGCGTTATCCTCTGCGGACTGAACATTTGAGTCACTAGACTCGGAGGAATTATCCTCTGTGGAAGTAGACGATTCTTCCGTAGATGCGTCTGTCTCTGTCGGTTCGGCGGCTTCCGACACTTCTGCGCCTGCTCCTTCCTCTGCAAAAAACTGTAGATTAAGGTCTAAAAGATTGTTTTTCATTCGATTTCTCCTTTGATTTTTGCGCTTTTCTTTGCGATTTATTGCATTAAAAAAACACCCTTATGGATGCTTTCAACTGCCTTACTCGGCTTCTACGTTATTTATGGGATTCCTTATAGTGTCCACAACCTTATCATAATTAGGGCACTGCTTACTCCGGCACCTTAATTCCTGTTCAAGGACTATCTTAGGATTACCGTCATCATCCGATGAGACCTTGTATATCGGGTGGGACAGTCCCATCTCCACTTGGCATAGGGGGCATTTCATTTTGCATTCCTTTCTGCTCATCAATACGAGCCTGTATATCATCCTTAACTGTCTTAGCATTCGGATATCCGTTCTTCTCCATCAATGTCCAATACAGAAGTGCGGTCTGTAAATCACCAACCATACCAAAAGCACCGCTTTGTAGCTTAAGGTCTATCTGCTGCCACATTGCTTCTCTGTTGGTCATAATAGTAGAAGTCGGATCTACATCAAACTTAAACTCATCATTCCAATAGTATTCTCCGGCATCATCACGCTTAAGGAACTTGTATCTGTCAAACGCCTGATATTCCTTTGAACCATCTGACCTCTCACCGCTAATAGGCATTGGAGTATCAGAATATGCCAATGCAAACTTGAACATCATCTCGTAAAGCTCTGCATAGGCCGCATTCTTCATTACACGCTTAGACTCTAATCGACCTGCTGCCTGATTGATTGAGTACTGTTTAGCAGAACCAGAACGTGCAGAAGCATCATACTTACCTTGGTAAGCATCGGTAATACCCAGAGCAGACTGTGCATATGAGTAATTCTGCTGTAGCATCGTAACATCCTGTCCTACATCGGCCTGTGTAGTAGCAACGCCTATCATGTTGAAGTTGGATTGATCGCATCTGACTACTTTGTATTCACCGTCAGAAGTTTCAACCTCTAATCCTTTGGGTAGTTTAAGGTAAGAACCACCCATAAGAATCTTCTCTTGAATCTTAGAACCTATCTTTGTAACCGCATCCTGCTGATCTTGAATAACATCTACATCGGAACATCCTAACAATTTGTTGTACTTAGATACATTCTTTCTAAGGACGATCGGTAAAACATTGGGTTTATAGAACGGAATCTTGGTATTCCTTGTCTCTGTTGTCATAAACGGTACACCCATTTCATTCATTGCCGGATTACCGTCCAGATCGAGTATCGGTACTTCTTCTTCGTATGTAGCAGGTATTACTTCGCCAAAAGTAACTATATCTTCGGTGATTGTTTCATAATCCTGTGTTTCTTCTTTGAACTTCTTAGAACCACACTCACATACATCACCTGTCTTGGGCTTACCACACTTAGCACATACCATAAGTTTGCGCTTCTGGTAGTCCTCCATATCCTCTAGGACATAATCATCACACCACACAAATAGCCCTATACCACCCTTTTTATTGCGGTAATATGCCTGTGTAACCGTTGCTATGTCATCAAGGTATGAATTAGTACCATCCTGTGTGTATTGATTGTCTACGCTTGCAGAATCAACATCTACGCCATACTTCTTCTTAATGAACTGCTTACTCATATTGTGCTGAATGAATATGTAGTCCATTTTCTCTAACTCCATAACACCCGGCTGTGGAATTACCTGTCTCGGATGCCTAAGAGTTATGGCTATATCACCATGAGTTGTGTGAGTATTCTTAGAAGAATCCCATTCTATGTGGAAAAAGTCACCGCCTTGAACGAATGTTGTACGCTCATCCTGGTCATTTATCAGCTCTGCGTGTATTTTAAGCATTTCATTGGTCAAAAATGCTTCAATGATCTTAGCTGCTTCCTCATCTTCTTCGTGAATTGGGATAACTCTGGGTGAAGGTACAGAAGAATCGACCTGTGATTCTATCAATTCATAGGTAATATTACGAACATTGACCGCTAATTTTGAAGCTGCACGGTTGGAATTAGGATTTTTTGCCACTTTGCGTGTACCATTGTACAATTCATCCCTTCTGGTGATAGAAGAAAGCTCGTCACTATACGCCATGCGTGCTCTTTCCAACTTTGTTTTCCATTTATTCAGCTTTTTGGTCTGTTCGGGGTTCGTTATTGCAGTAACCGCTTTGTCCATAATCTTCTTAAACCTCATTTTGGCTCTCCCCATATTTCAATGAGATGCCTTTTGTCATCTTCATTTGCGTTTTTATAGTCTTCCCACATATCTTCTGTCCACTTTTTAGAGGACTTTACACCTAAAACCTCTGCCGGAAGTGTCCAATACACGCAGAAATACCTTATTCCATCAACTGCGTGTGTCAAATTATGTGGCATTTTCGCATATACATTGGGTTTGTGCTCGTCTACTTGGATTTTTGTAATGGAATCAAACAAGTTTGGAGCGCAATTATTAAGGATGGTCAAACGTGATTGTTCGCCATCCTTGTGATATACCCATTCTTTTATTCTCATACACCCGTTAAATAGATTGTTATCTACTTTAACTAGGTCAATACCGTGTTCGTGGAACACATCTGCCGTAGATTTACCTGTAGCAGACTGTCTGTTCCATAAATCGGGTGGTGCTAAGAACAATTCTATATGTTCACCACTCGATAAGTCTCTTACTATATCCGCAGCTTGCATTGCGTTCAAATTAGGCTCGTAGTATTCACGATAAATCTGTGCGTGATAATTCTTGTCTATCTGAATCCAATAACAAGCGAACATATCAAAGCCGTAGTCAAACGCTACATATCGCTTAAGATTACCTTCAAGCGGTGTCTTAGTTATGATCGACTGCCTTGTTATCTCCGGGAAGAATGCTCCACCGGCAACAGATAATGCTTCTTCTACTGTAGCAGGATATTCTTGTGTGATATCTCCACCCATTTGCAACCGAGTATTCTCGTACCATTCTTCATTACGATTAGGATCAGCCATCCAAGGAATGAAGATTTTGTTAAAGCCATTGTCCTTCTCGGTATATTTTGTCTCAAACAAAGAACCTCGTATGTTAGTTGATAATCCGATAAACTTACCACCATTGGGACGGTTTATTGCCGGTACCGCAGAAGTCCATATCTGTTCAGCCCATTGTTGGAAAGCCCATTCATCAAAGATTAGTAAATCCGCTGTGAATGATCGTACTGAATCAGGACTACTAGGAAACGCCTTAAAAATACTCACTAATCCATCAGGATGATAGACAGTGAGTGACATTGCCGTGGCTTCAAAGGTTATTCCCTTCCACCCGTTTACATTCTTCTTGTCTCTGATTAGTGATGGCATATTGTTAAATTCCACCGCTAATCGCCTTACTAACTCTTTTGCTTCTTCCTCTGTTCTTGATAGACCAATTACTGTTCTACCAGAGCGAAGCAATAATACCGATGACGCATAACTGATTACTAGCCATGTTATTCCAAGCTGACGGGCTTTCATAATGATGTTCCGTCTATGCTCGTGGATTGATAATAACGCTTCTTCCTGTGCAGGCCACATATCAAACGGCTGTATCAATTCCTCTGCGTCTTTATCCTCATATACGCAATAGGTTCTCACATAATATGCTATGTCATTCCTACAGTGCTCATACTCAAGGTCACGGGACAAGTGCATAAGCTCAATCTCATTCATCCCGTTTATTCTCTCTTTCGTTATCCCTCTACCTTCTAGGTAGTCTCTTACCCATTTTTCCATTTTTTATAAAAATTTGCGAGAGTGCATATACTAGGGGCGTGCGACCTCGGTGGGCGCATAGGGGTGGTCGCCGGTATTCTTCCGCTACGATCCGCAATATATACAGCGAAGGAATAAAAAAAGAAAAAGAGTGTGTATATATATCTACGGTGTAAGGAATATATATATCTGTGGTCAACCTGATCTATACCAGAATCAATTACAACTATTCGTTAAACAATTCTTTTCTGCATAGTTGAACAGGCTTCTAACATTGATAAATACTGCATTGATACTGATTGCGTATAATGTAGTAGTTTACATAATAACCTATCCTGTTAACGCTCTGCGTAGATTCTCCATTGCTTGCTTGTCTTCCTTGGTCACTATCTCTTGGCTGATCTCTTGCTTGACTGTTGGCTGTTCTCCTATTGTATCTCGTAATAACTGCATGGCTTTCTCTGATCCGTTCATGGCTTCTCTTAACATTGCAGCTATAACGGCAGACTGCATTGTATAATCACCATTAAGAGTTGATATATCTATACCGTAGTTCTCTATTTGTTCCGGGCTTAGTTCCTGGCTTAACATTGATAAGATAGTCTCTCTCATTGTCTTCCTTGCTTTTGCTTTTGCCCCAGATTTTAAACCGCCCTGCCTACCTCTCTCTCTTGCTTCTTCCTTGGTGGTTACAGGTCTTAAGTTTTGAATATTAATAACTCTATTATCTTTAACAATAGGATGCTTATAAGGATTACTATCTGTTGTACTGTTGTTATCTGATCTATTGCCTATACTGTCAGATGTTGTATTCTGTCTGTTACTCTTAGAAGTCTTAACCAGATCATTAACGGCTTTAGAATCTAATATACTCTTGGCCTGTGATTTGGTATTCTGTTTAGGTGTATTCTGTTTAGGCTGATTAAATATATTGTTCCTTGCCATTTTGTTCTATGCTCCTGATCTTGTTCTATCTGTTGGAATAATTAAAGCCGTAACGGATTTATATATATATCTCTCGTTTCGGCTTCTCATGCTACTACAATATCACATAAATAGTGTCATTTGTTGTCACATTGGGTAAACTTTGGGGAAATATTGTATACTATATCATACATTTTCTGATTGTCTCCGCTTCTCTTCTTATATATTCCCGTGATCGGCTCCGGATATTTTCGGCGGCGTTTATTCGTATATAGTAAAAGTCGTAATGCGTATTATGCAATATGCACAAAAACATTATGCGCATTTTGGTTATTTTGTATATTGCATCATTATGCGCATAATGGTATTATACAATCAAGCAAGGCAAGCAACACCCCCGAAGCACTAGCCGGAATGGTTGAAGCAATCGGAACGGATAGCGAAGGAAGACAGCGAGCCACCAACTATAAATTGATTGACCTGCACCAGGCAGGAGAACAGGAGCGAAACATGACAAACAACATGATCATCTTTTATGAATCACAGGAACTCGCCGAGGCTGGCATAATCGACTACACCGGGCGCACTATTATAGTAGAACTTCCCGACGGTTCCAAAATGGAAGCAAAGGAGACCGAAGCAATACATACTTTTCAGGAATGGAAGCGCGCCGGCTTCATGGTACAGAAGGGACAGAAGGCAATAGCTAAAATTGCAATATGGAATTTTACCGACAAAGCAAGCAAGGCGACCAAGGCAGCAAGAGAGGCAGCCGGAGCCGATACAGAGAAACCAGATCCTCATTATTACATGAAGGAATCAGCTTTTTTTAAGGCCTCACAGGTTGCACCAATAGAAGCATAAACACAAGGCGAGCCGGCAACGCCTAAACCGGCACCAAATAAAAAAGAGAGGAATATATATAGAAAGGAGAATAAACAATGTTAAAGAACGGAAGCAAGATATCAGTACATTTTATAAACCACTGGAACTATAGAGTCCCGACAGAGGATGAGACAGGCTACACCGGGCAGACTTTCATAGTAAAGACGGAGAACGGAAAACAAGGCTTTGATGGCAACACAAGCCGCAGCCCGTACACCTGCAGAGGCGAGTTATTCACACCATTTAGTACTTACTCATGGACGGTTATTTTCAAGGACGTAGACACAGGAAAGTTATACAGATATAGCAACATAATACAAGGACTTGAGGACGTAACCGAGAACAAAGACGGATATATAGATCAAATCAAGTGGTTATCATAACAACACGCCGACCGGCAGCGGCTAATCTGCCGGAGAAAGAAGGAAAACATGGGAAACTATTTATTAAATAATGAGACATTAAAAATCGAGCTGCATTTTGACAAGGCCGAGTATATAAACCTTGACGACACAACAAAGAAGGCGATCAAAAGCAATTTTCTATTCAGCCGCTACAATAGCGCATGGGTGAGCCGTTGCAAGTGGCCGCACACAGGCCACGCCGAGGACATAGCGAAGAGAATCGGCCTTGAAAACGCCGGCACACAAGGCGAAATGCTTTCATTCGAAGAGCAGCAGGAGCGCAAGGCAGAACGCGCCGAGAGACGCGCGGAGCGCTACGAATACAAGAGCGACAAGGCCTATAAAGAAGGCGAACGCCTGCAGGCACCTATAGAAAGAATGCATGGAGACATAGCTTTTTTCACTCAGCCCAATATAAACACAAGCGCCGGACGAGCTTTTACAAGGCAGCGCAACCGCATGTGGGATGCATGGGAAAGAGGTTTTGAGGAGTTCAAAAAAAGCAACTACTACAAAGAGGCCGCCGAGGCAGCAAGACGCACAGCGCAGAAGCCTAATGACATAGGATTTTGTGAGCGTAGAATCAAAGAAGCCGAAAAGGATATCCGGGCACAAAAGAAAAACATCAATACATGGTATCAGCCGAGACTTGACAAGATCAACAACGGCGAAAAGGTATACAACGCATACACACATGAAGAGATAACCGCCGATGAAGTTATGGAACAGATCGACCGCGCGGAGCTTATAATCGAACAGGCAATCTCGAAAATAGCATACTATACGCAGTGTATCGAGGATCTTGGTGGTATGCAGTACAACAAGGACAACATAAAGCCCGGTTATATTGTCAAGATAGGCAGATATCGTGAGCCGGTCGAGATCATCAGCACAGGCAAAGTAAATGTGACTTATAAATCAAGCTGCGGCTTTACTCTTAAGGCGTCATATGGTGAGATCGTCGAAGTTGTAAAGGCAGAGGAAGCAAAGCAGGAAGCGCAGCCATTCAAAGCCGGTGAGACTTTCACAGTCTGCAACAAAGAATACACAATCACCAAGGCCACGGACAAGACAGTCACAATCAAAGGCGACAACAAGGAATACAGGCGCACACCGAAAAAGCGCTATATACCGTGCGAAAATCGCGAGCGTTGGTGCTTGGAAGTGATCGAGGGATATATGGGAACCGTATACAGATAACAACACAGGGCGCCGGGCAACCCTTAACCCCGGCAGAAAGAGGACAAAATGAAGAAAACAATCATAGTAATTTTACTTACATTCATAGCATACACGGCAATATTCAGAACAGAGTACGACAAGGGCATCTGCCTAAACGAGGAACAGGACGGAATGTTGTACAATGGAGAGCCATATTATAACTACATATCGTATAGAAGCACCAACGCACAAGCAGGCGACAAGGTTTTTACAGTCTTAATACTGAACCCATTGAACACATACTGCGATGATTATATCTATAGACACGACTGGATAATAGAAAGGAACTAAAGCATGGACATACAGACAAAAGTGCAGATTATATCAGACATACAAGACATTATGGACACAGACACAGAGGATAAAGAGTTTTTAACAGACTTATTACAGGAGATGCAGGAAGCATACTAGAAGGGAGCAAGATGAACGGATATTACATAACAGTACGAAACAAGGGATATTTCATAATGACAAACAGCAAGCGCAAGACTAAAGACATAGTAAAGCGCACAATCGCAAGAATAGCAGGTGAGCAAGGACTTTGCCCCGACTGGACAGACAGGATCATCAATGACAAGGAGTGCATAGACCGCATCCGTCAGGACATGACACAAGCCTACATGGCAAGGATAGACGGACACAATGTTATATACAATCAATACATGAAGGTAAACTTCACCGATGAGGAAAAAGACAAGGCATACATAGTTTTCTCTTGAAACATAATGTGCAATATGATATCATACCAAGCAAGGAGGGACTAAACATGGCAGAGGATATAATAAAGAGGAACAAACGACAAAATGCCTGGATTAAAAACAATGCAGACAGGATAAATTTTATGATGCCGAAGGGCACTAAGGAAAGGCTGCAAACCGCAGCATACAAGCGTAAAACAAGTGTTAGTGACTACATCAGGCAAGCAATAGCCGCCGCACTCGAACAAGATAACATATAGACAGACTCAAACCCCCGTGAACATTCGCTCCGTTCCGGGGGCTTTTAGTTATATATCAATCTTCTTTACTGCGGTTCTTAACTGTCTGTATATATCCTGTTCTGCTTTATCCCACTTCATGGCGATCTTGTGGACAGACAAGCCCCTGATATACTTCATTTCAAGTAATTCTCTACGGCGCAAGTCCTTAACACTGTTTATTGTGTTCTCAATCTCCGTTCTGGTGTATTCTGATTCCTGCATCTCGTCAAGAATAGTATTCTGTATGTTAGCCAGATGTATAGCCGCCTTCTCCACCTTGGATTGATTGTCAGATGATCTAATACCCGTGTTGGATAGCTTCTGTGTGATATTCGTTCCGATTGTCTCCCATTCTTCATACTCTTGTTGTAGTCGCTTGATCCGTCTGACTGAATACACATATTGCTCTAAGAATCGCTTTTTTTCGTTGTATGTCATACTACCTCCCGTATTCGTATTCTCCCAAGTGTTTCAACTCTAGTGTAGTATCTAAGTATATCTTATATCCCTTTTTCCGGCATCTGTACAGGAATGAAAAATCTTCTCCCAGATTGCGATACGGTTCAAAAGGATTTTTGCCTTCCTTCATCACATCCCTTAAAACTTGATTCTGAATGAAACAAAATCCAAGTCCGCAGCCTTCCACTTCCATTAGTGGCGTAATATCGGTGATTATCTCCCGTTGTGGGTACTTGTGAAACAGGCTTGATGGTCTGACTTTGGAATAGGCAACAGGTGACTGCTCTTTAGTCCGTGTATAATATAGCCCCGATATGATGGGTTTTTTATGGTTTAAAAGCCTGTCAAACGCTTCAAGGCTAAATAATATGTCCGAATCAATAAAAAGCAAATCTGAGTCATTTTCGAGGGCAAATCGGGCTATCTTATATCTTGCATCATACACAAGACTGTTTGACACATAGTACGGATATGCTTTTCTCTGCATCATTACCGTTTCAATAGCTCCGGCTACCTTTATTGGTATTGTTCCCATTGTGGGTACGCCTAGAATTATCATTTCTGCTCCTTTCCTGCCTTATTCATCAACTGTAAAGCCTTAATTGCCATTTGCTTAACCTCAAAACAATGGGATTGTGTCATACATTCTCCGTCCTTGTTTTCGGGGCAATCGCCACAATCATCTAATAAATAGGCTATGGCAAAATCTGTTGTTACTTCTGTCATTCCTTCTCCTTCCCATACTTGCTCTCGTAGTATTCCTCACGTTCAAGTTCATCTAATCTGTCACGATAATCGTCAATATTCTCCTGATATTCTTGATATTCTTGCAATGCTTGTATGTTTTCGGGCTTTTTGTTTTCTATCGGACAGGCATACCATTTATCAGAATGAGGACAAGTGCATCCGTAATCATCGTCATTAAATCCGCAGTTATAACACTCTTTCATTCCTTATCTCACCTCAAAAACTTCTATTCTCTTACCACAGTCAACACAAACATAAATGTATGATGTAGAGGTTCCATGTCCTACTGCCTGTTCATACTTCCAGGTGCCACCACAAACATCACAGTGACCGTCATTCCAGCGTTTTTCATCAAGTTTTGTTAAAAACTTACACGCGCCAAAGAGTAATGCGACAATTAATGATATGATCGCAATACTAGATATAATTTCCGGTAAATAATCACTCATTTTTAATATCCTCACTTTCTACCATCTTTGCTCCGCAATTAGGGCAATAGTTTTCTTCAGTATCAACTACCCTACCGCACACGGAACACTTATAACTACTGTCGTTATAACGTATGTCATCCTCTGTATATTTTCCCCTTATCCAATGTGGTCTATCTTTTTTCATACTTTCTCACTTTCCTGTGGCTCAACCAATTCCCATTCATCACCCATTCTTATGACAATTCCTAACTTTGCTAACTTACGGCAAGCGAGTTCCACAAAAGCGTCTTGGTTATATTCCAACGTATCATCAAATATATACGTTGCTACCCATTCGGCAAATTGCTCTGCCTTTGACTCTTGCTCGACGGGTGGTAAATCCTTATAACACTCGGTCAACAATTCCTTGTAACTCTCTACTGTCCTATCAGTATCAAGTGCCTTATCCATTCTATCTAATGTGTTTAATACCGCCTGTCTGCTTATCAAATCATCTGCATAATACGGACACTCTCCTTTCTCTCGTTCTTCACATATCGGTTGCGGATTGACAGGTGATAAATCTTCCAAAATATCCTGTATCTCATACTTCATCATTGTGTCATATCCACTATGGTCACCTCCGTACTTCCGTGTTTTCTCGGATAATCCAAATGCTTCAAGTGCCGCCTGTCTACTAATTGCATCACCGCTTGGCTCTTGCTCTAATGTATCTATGCCATCAATAAGTGCTGAATATACATAATATGGAATAACGTTCAGATTTCTCTGTTCTTCAACATAATCTCTTAATTCTTCCCTTGTCATTCTGCTTCTCACCTCTCCATTCTGTAATTGTGTGCGATTGATATAAACTCATTCGGCTCACATTTTAGTAATATCTCAATTACATCTTGCTCTGTCGGTGGTGTTCCAAACTCTATCTCCTTAACAACTGTCTTACACGTTTTTGTATCTCTGATAACTCTTACCACCCAATACTCAATATAAATACATTCTGCCGTTCTTCTCATTTGCTCTCTCCTTCTAATACCGCTTTTAAGTCCTCTATCACCTTGCCGTATACTCCTATCTTCGCCGTTCTGTATGCGTTAGATATCGTTACTCCGTCATTCCTGCGGTCTTCTTCTAGTAGGTTGATTGCTTCCGTGTATTCGTTGATTAAGTATTTGATCTTGTCTCTCATTCGTTTTCCTCCGGGAATCTAATCTTTGTTACTGCGATCGGAAATTCTTCGATCTCACTCGCCCATATCGGCTTGCATCCGCATCTGCTATATACCAAGGGAAAGCCACCGATTCCGTCAAAGAGTGATGCCATTGTCGGATCATTAACTCCGTCTGTCTTAAGCTGCTTAACCATTCTGTCTGCCATCCATTGCCAGAACGGAAGAGCTATACTGTTTCCGAGTGCTTTGTATCTTGGTGAATCTGCATCCTTGTGCTTCTTGCCCTTACTATCCGTCCATTCGCCTATATCTGTCCAATGATCGGGATAGCCCTGTAGTCGCTCACATTCAAGTGGCGTAAGCCTTCTTACAACTGTGTCCATATCGTCCTCCATAACCATCGGCACATTGCCCCCCCCTGTACCCATTCTGCTGCTTAGTGTCTGAAATACATTATCTTCGCATATCTTTACTCTGCTATCTGCCGGATGGTTTTCGATCACAAGTGTCGGTGTTCTCGTTTCTCCGCTATCAAAAGCATTCAAAGTGTCATTAGTATCGGTTTCTTGCCGTCCTTGACCATCTTCTCTGCTCTTTGCGTGACTCGTTTTTCGATAAGTTTTGCATAACACGCATCCCTCATTCACTCCACCTCCTCCACCTTCCGCTTGAAGGGATTTGGATATTTCTCCAGTCAGATTCATATTGTAATAATCAAATGCGTTGCACAATACATTTTCCATCGTTGACATATTGATTACCTACTCCTTTGTAGTCACTTCTGCACAATGCACCGACTTTTTCTGAACAACATACATTCCGTTCATGGCTTCCTGCGTCCCAAGTTTTTGATATCCGCTTGCCATTAGCGACCCTGTCACTTTTTGTATCGCTATTGACTCGCTCCCCCCCCCGTAAGTTCCACCGCAAGCCTTTAATGATGCGCTTTTCTCATTCTCGGTAAACTTATCATAAGCATCTTGGCTATAACATACTGCGTGTTGTTCAACACTGTTCAAGGTGTACATCGTGTCTGATTCTCTGTAACCATCGCCTTTGTGACTTGGCCTGCTGCCGTTGCCTTCTACACATACAACCTCTCGTTCTACTCCTTGCCGTTCTCCGCAACCTTTGTAGTAACTCGCATCAAGTGTGGCTGCTTTATCTCCGTTGATTCCTTGCATCACATACGATTCACCACCACCGCCGCGGCACTCTCCGCTATATAACGCTTCTGCTTTGCCGTTCTCGGGTTGTATATGTTTGCTCTGAACATCCCACGGATTGAGACAGGACTGATTGATTGTTGAGTGTTGACAATGCCCCTGTTCTATCGTGTTGTATGAGGATTCCCTTGCCCCCCCCCGGTCTCCCGGCTCGTTCTTGGAAGCTGATTGCTTGATTAGTGTCTTCTCCAATAGATTGGGTAGCTTCTTTCCCCTGTTGTTTGCTCTGTTCAGAATCCCCTGACAAGCTCTTGCGCTCAAACAGTATTTCGGGTGCGGTGAGTCCTCCAAAATCTGCGACAAGTGCGATTCTCTTTCTTCTCTGGGGCACTCCCCAAAACTGTGCATCATGTACACGCCAAGCAATACTCCACCCATCTCCCATGATACATCCTGATGGTGTCCACTTTGCCCCCCCCTCAGGTCTAGGTATAATGGCATTTTGATCTGCGACTTTTGCCGTTTCTTCAAGCACGGCTCTGAAATCTTCTCCTTGGTTTGAACTGAAGGCTCCGGGCACGTTTTCCCAGACCATATATCTAGGTCGAATATGCTCATCTGCCCCTCGCATACATAATTGTCTAGATTCATCTCTCATCTCCTTAATGATTCTGATCTGCTCCATAAAGAGTCCTGATCGTTCTCCGGCTAGTCCTGCCCTTTTTCCTGCGACACTTAAATCTTGGCAAGGACTACCGCCTGTTATAATGTCAACTATTGGCAACTTATGACCGTCTAGTTTTGTTATGTCTCCTAAGTGCTTCAATTCTTCCCTCCTACCACATACTTGATATATTCCTGTACCATCATGCACTTAAGCGCATCATTGACATATATAATGCCGTGCTTCTTCATGTACTTGTTTGTGTATTCCTTGACCTTATCATTGGTCATGTATAGTTCCATTGCCTGTGTTGGTGTCATTTTTCGTTCTCCTCTCTGTATATTCCTTCCAGAAGGTCTATTGATCCGAGTATCATCTTGGATGTCATTTCACGGAAGTACTCCGGCATATCCTTGGTGGAATCATATATTGCGTTTGATTCTTCCCTTATGCCATCCCAGACAGAATCTTCCTTGCTTGTGGCTAATGGAATATACTTCTTTGTGAATTTCCATACTTGAAGTATGATATTGTATGCTTTCTTATCCATGTCCTTATCCATGTTTTTCTCCTTAAAATCTTGTTACCATTTGTTACCATTTGTTACCAGTAAAAAGTAACAGAAGAAAGTCAGTATTTATGCGGTCTAGAGGGGTGTTTTTTTGGCTTGTTACTTTGTTACCAAAATTTTCTCGCGCGCATAAGGAACAAAAAAGGGACACACACACATTTTTTCTTTTCTATATGCACAAAATCAAAAGTAACATTGGTAACAAGTAACAAATTATGTTAATCGAATGGAAGTTTTAAATCATCATCTATTGTGATAAATTCGCCATTCTGTGACTGTTCATCGGTTTCACTATCATAAGTTATGTTAATCACAGCCGCCTTAAAAACTCCATTTTTACCTCTGACATTTTTCGTAACATTTCCCTTCGGATCGAGTTCAAGTAAACCTTTTTTCTTGCACCAACTTAAAAATGCTTTTGCCTGAAAACCACCTTCGGATAATTGTCTTTTTAGACTCTTAATACTAAATGCGACTACATCATCCGACTTCATAAAGCCCCATCTCTCGATCTTGTTCTCTTCGTCTTCGTCAAACCTTGCCGGATTCATGGCTACTGTTGCAACGATATACTCATAGGCTCGTTCATGCTCTGATACCTCGTCCTTATTCCGCAGATATCGGACACAATTATTCACATCAAGGGTTATTCCGTCTGAAAAGAGATACTTCTCTGTCAGATAGTCAGCAGTCAATATCAAGGCCATTGGGATTATCTGCTTCTCTTCCTTCTCCATGCCCTGTTCGGAAGCTGCGCTTTTAAGTCGGTCATATTGTGCCTGATAGACTTCATTCAGCTTGCTATCTCCAAGGTTCGTTATGAGGTCGATAAACTCTCTCCCGGCATATCCGTAGTTTTTCTCAATGCACTTGCACACCCTGTTGCCTGTCTTGCCATTGAATAGCACCTCTCCCGATGCTTCTATATCTATAACTCTGTTGACCGCACCGCCCTGAGTAGATTCATCTACAAGTGACCGCTCACCATTGGTTATGGTACAGTTCCGCCAAGAGGTCAGCTTATTAAGTCCAAGCTCCTTGTTTGATCTGTCTCTTCCTTTACCGGCACACCATCTGTATATCAGTTCCGAGAAGTCCTCGTCATATTGGTTCTTTACTTGTGCCATATCATCTAGTGTCATTGGCAGGCTATTAAGAATATTAAGTCTAATCTCCATAGCCGTGTTGGTTGCCTTGGCATCTGTGATATACTTACCTTCTCCCGGATCAGCCCATACACTTGTGCATATCTTAAGGATTACTGACTTGCCTATCCCGGTGCCACCCCATAAGCTCACTATGAATGGAAGCGTACCGCATGGCTCTACGAGTACCGATGCGAATGAAGCTGCCAGATTGATAAGCACTTCGGGTTGCTTCTTTGCTCTTATCTCTTTGATAAGTGAATACCACTTTTCCCTGCTGCCTTCTTCCTTAATGGAATCAAACAGGCTCTTCATGCCTAGTTCGTTGTCAAAGATGACTTCATTTTGATATGGCAGGAATTGCTTTGTAATAACTCCGTCTTGATTCTTGTAATCTATCCAACCTAATCGGCTAGTAGAAGTGTACTCCTTTATTAAATCGGGATTTAATGATTCTAACTCCGACAGATACTTAACAAGGTACGGAGCGGTTAAAGCCGTGACCTGTACAGAATCATTTGCAAGGCTTAATATCTTACTAGGGCTTGCTAAAACTTCTCTGCTTACAAATATATTACGCTTCTGTCCACGGATAAAAAATTCAATCTCAACTTTATATTTTCCTGTCTCACTATTTCGTAACACCCGTGTTGGATATATCGGATGAGGACATACAATAGTCACTTCTCCCTTCTCCGATCTGACTCTTACACCGTTATCGTCCGCAATCCAAGCACCGCATCTTAACTGGCTTGCTATATCAAGCCCTGAGAAGTCGGTCAATCCTTCTGCGAATATCGCATTGGTATTGGATAATTCCGTGCGCTTAAACTTCGCTTCTTCCCTTAGAGCACCCTTCCATGTAGCGTCAAACTCTGTTGTTATACCGAGTTCCTTTGCCTGTCTGCGAACATCATTCACGGCAATACTGCGGTCAAGTTCATTCTCTATGGCAAGAAGCTCATCATATAGCTCCCTCTCTCTAAAGGAATCTTTTGTTAATTTCTTTGCATTTTCTATATACATACAATTCGTCAATCTCCTGATTGTCCGTTATGAGTTGCCATATATGGTCTATATACGGCAGATTGTTCATTGCATAGCACCATCCGTCTGATAGAGGTTCATATATCTTGGCTGCTTCCCGGCAGATTGTGAGTGTCAATCCGACCGCATTTTTGAGTGCCTTTTTTTGGTGGGTTTTTCGCTCGATTTCGGCTTGTTTTGCCTTTAGTCGATTATTTGCTCGCCACCTATCCTTATCGCTGTTATAAGTGGCATAACTACCGCCTAATCGCTTGTATGCCGTTTTGAAGTCAACATTATCCATCTTCATAATGAATGCGAATATGTCACCATTCCACCCACAAGAGAAACAATTAGCACCATCCTTAAAGACTTTCATACTCGGATGTTTGTCTTCATGCCAAGGACAGGAACACATATTATTCCGAATCTTTATTCCGTAGTTCTTCATCACTTCCGGCATTGGGTTCTGCTTCTTGATCTCTTCGCTCGTCATAATCTCCGTTCTCCAACCGTGTCCGCAATTCCTTTTCTAATATCTCCCTTATCATGCGGCCGCTTAACTCCCTCTGTGTGAATATAGGTATAACTCCGTATCTGGAACACAAGCCAAGTAACCTATGCAGATATGCCTTCTCATTGAATTGTGTCTGATATCTGTGGTTGATTATCTTCTCCCATGTTGCATCCTGTACTAGCAGATACACCCTTGCTCCGTTCTCCGTAGCCCTGTCAAATTCTCTTCGGAATCTCTTATATTCCTGACAGAGATTACCGCTCAATTCTTCAAGGCTCATCTTGCGTTCTATCACCACATCGCCCTTGATAGGCTCATCCGGGTAGACAAGCCCACCACCGGGCAAGGTGAAAGCATATGTATAATCGCCATAATCAAGATGCTTGCGCTCCCACGGACACCCAAAAGCTTCATATCTCTTCTTGGCTTCTGCCGTGGGTTGCTCCCTACTATCCACATATATAGTTAATGTGCTTAAGCAATTCTCAATATCAACGGGATTCATGCAAACGGCAGCTCCTCATCTATTCCATCAGGAATGCTCATAAAGTCATCGGGTGTCTTCTCTCCATAGTGATTCTTACTCTTAAACTTGATAGAATCCACTTTCACACCGGGAACATCCTTGACCGCTACGGGATATCTGACTTCTGTATAGACAATATCCTTGCCATTGATCCTTGTGCCTGTCTCACCGAATACAAGCCCAATCTTCTTATCCTTCCACTTCTTTTCGTCCCAGTCCCATGTATAGCCTTCGTTGCTCTCTTCCAGTGCATTAGTCCACTTGGCAAAGCTGTTCTTAGTCCATCCGTCCTTTTCTGAACCATCATCCTTGGGAGTGTATACTGTAGTCTTGCCCTTGTATACCTTGTCTTCTCTTGTGTTCTCCTTGTACTGTGTCTGATAGAAGTCCTTATACTGACCTTCCGCTATGTCAAACTGCACTGTGAGATATCCGCTCTTATCTCCATCTCTCGGTGTCTCCTTAACTCCGAGTATCTTACACACATAAGCACCCTTCGGAAGCTTCGCACTTCCTGTAAACTTCGCATTCTCCTTAGCTTCTGCGTAACCGTTAAACTGCTGCATAAATCTTACCTCCTATAATCCGTAGTATTCTCTTACTGTGGTGTCTACAAGCTTCAAATCGTTCGGTATCTCTATATCGAACATATCCTCAGGTGTCTTGGCCGTGCTTATCCCATTGCTCTGGGTGAAAAACTTATGATCTCTGCAATAGAGAACGATATCAAAGCACCCTTCAATGGTTAGCTTCTCATCAAGCATCTTACCGATAGTCTTAGGCTTCTCTCTTCCGTCTGCTCCTGTCTCTGTGTGATGCAGGAAGTAGACTATCTTATCATCTTCCTCTAACTCATTGATAAAATGTATCAAGTTCCTGAAATTGGCTGCCATCTCGGTAAATTTATCGTATGTCTTCTCAAAAGCCCGGTCGAAAAGTTCATTCACCAGAAGATACTGACTGTCATCTATAACGATTGACTTCGTCTTGGCTGTCTGAATAGTCTTCTCGATCCATGCGTACTTACTCCTGTTAATCGTTGCATAGTCCGTCTTTTCTTCTCCTTTAAACGCAGGTATTTTTGCAACCTTGATATCAGACTTAAAAGGAAGTCTGCCCTTCTCTACTGATATAACCCCTACTTCCTCCGGCTTGAAGTTCTTAAGGGAATAAGTCTTGCCGGAACCGCTTGCTCCCATTACTAAGATAGGTAATGCCATAATCAATTCTCCTTCCTGTTGTACTTAATCAAATCTACTGACTGTGTTATGATCTCGCTTGCCACTCTTGAAAGTGATAAGTTCGTTTCTTCGGTAATATCAATCAAAGTGTTGTACGCTTCGGCTGATATTCTTATTACCGGTCTGTCCGTCTGCTTAAGGCGTTCGTACTTCCTAGCCGGAAGATAGATATAATCCTTGATCTCAATCATTAAGTCCTTCCTCCTCTCTCATTTCATCATTAGTCATAACCTCTGCACAATACTCGCAGTACCAATCATTCCTTATACGGACACATACATCCATGTTCATAAGGCTTCGTCCGCACTCATTACAGACAGGAAATCTGCTCATATGCGCTTCTAAGGCTCTTTGCCTAGCTTCTTCATCTTCCCAAGGTTCACGCATCTTCATCTTCCTCACTGCATTGTTCGTAGCCATCTTCATTTTCCCATAGGACTACACATAATTCATAACCTCTATCAAGGTCTACATACTTGTGGAATACCTTCCCGTTCCACGACTTGCGAACCTTAACTTCGGGAATATCAAAAGCCTTACAAACCTTGACAAAACTCTTATTGTCAAGCATCTGTATGGTTTTACCTGTGTTACCAAGCGAAAACTCAACGGGTGCATATTCTGCACAATCGGCCATCTGTGTGCTTAAGGTCATCATCTTGGTTATTGCCTTGCGTATCTTATGCTTCTTCTTATCTGTCATTTATCTATCCTCCTTACTCTGTGATATGAATGCTCTTGGACGATTATCCTTATTCATCTTCTCCAATATCTGCATCTCTAAGTTTCCAAGCCTGTTGATAGCTACAAGAATCTCATCTAACTTAGCAATAACATCATCTTTGTTATTCGTAGGAAGCTCCGGCTTAACTTCTTCCTGTTCTTCGGTCTTTTCCTTAAGCTGATATATGTCAGACAGATTGAACATATTGATAAGATGCATATAAGCAGCTTTTCTTATAATCCCTATTCCTACGACATTCTCCGTATTGTACAAAGAATCTACTATCTCTTTATTAGACCTACCATTCCTTGCAGGACGGTTATAGTTATGCCTTGCATTATTGAATGTGCTATCACATAAGCCTATTGATTCAATAAAATCACCAAAAGATAAATCTTCGGGATTCTCAATCTTTTTAGAAGCATAATTTCTCTTTGCTTGCATCTCCATCTTGCTTGCGTCTATAGCTATATAGCCTGTCATTAACTTCATCATTTGCTATATCTCTCCTTTTCTGTTAAAATTAATAAAACTTTATATATGTAACTGTTGATGCGCTATATCTTGTGGTAAGGGTTAGCGCATCACTTCTTTTAGCGCAGATATTTTTTGCTCCGCTTCATTGAAACGGCATATCAGCTCATTCCATAACATTGCAGAATCCATCATGTGAATAGCAAGCTCCTTCTGCTCCTGTGTGAAGCCGTTTATCACGTTCATAAATTCTGTCTGTTCCATCTGATTCATCTGTTATTCCTCCTCTCTTATGTAGTCGTATATGCTCATCTGTTCCTCTTGTGGGAAAACAAGCATTTCTTCTTTAGCTCTTGTGTAGAAGTTCCTGTCAATCTCAAATCCAAAAGCCGACCGATTAAGTTCATGCGCTGCTCTTAATGTTGCCCCCGAAC
>Ga0326514_10000413_pt1 | contig 29182 bp, 32 predicted proteins | sample 3_2548_0518_D_FD_203653 | JGI IMG/M metagenome (GOLD analysis project Ga0326514, IMG submission 203653) | Bovine rumen microbial communities from UC Davis, California, United States - 3_2548_0518 | ecosystem: Host-associated > Mammals > Digestive system > Stomach > Rumen | place: USA... | reverse complement strand
GAAGAGGGTAGTATCTTCGTGGCAGGATGGAGCGACGTCCGTCCGTTCCACTGCTACACGCAGCATACGTCCAGCAGTCCTGCTCCAAGATATATGCCGTTGAACGGTTGGCTGGATGAATCGACCACATCGATAAATGAGAAATTAGAAATGAATAATGAGAAATGGGAAATGACAAATGAGAAATGGTATATGCTGGATGGCAGGAAGCTGCAAAGCGAACCCAGACAGCGTGGAGTATATATCATGAACGGTAAAAAGGTAAAAAGGTAAAAAGGTAAGAAAGTTATAAGTAAATAAGGTAAAAACCTGCGGAAAAGAAAACCACCGAAGTGCGAAAATGCAAAAAATCGGTGGTTTTCTTTGTTATTTCCAAAAAAATGTCTATATTTGCACAGCTATTATAATTTTTGAACACTAAATAAGGATATGCTTATGAAGAGATTTGTACTCACGATGACGATGGCCGCCCTGACAATGGGACAGGCTGCCGTGGCCCAAAACAGGGTGAAGAATGTCTACACCGAGGCACAACAACTGAAGGTGGAGCAGGTGATGAATACTGAACAGACGGTGCAGCTGAACCGCTATCTCTTTGCGGGTTATAACACGCTGTGTCTGCCCATGTCGATGAGCGCAGAGCAGTTGGCTGGTGCTGCCCAGGGACTGAAGGTGGAGCGCATGGCTGCCATCCGACAGGAGGGAAGCACGCTCTGCGTGTATTTCGTGGACTGCACGGCAGAGGGTATTCAGGCCGGTGTGCCTTATCTGGTCTTCTCGCCTGTAGCCCAGTATCTGCGCGCCAAGAATACGGAAGCCAATGGGATGAACGAGAATCTCGTGACCATCCGTATGAATGATGAGCAGGGCAATCAGGTGTCGTTTGCCAGCAGTTGGCAGATGCGCAATAAAGACGGTCTCTATGGCATTCCTGCCAAGCAGAACGTGGCAGTGCTGGAGAGTGTACTGGTGCGCACCACCTCAGACCAGTCGATACTGCCCACCCGGTGTGGATTCAGCTGGGAGAACCAGTCGGCATCGGCCACCAAGTTGGAGATCCGCCACGCCGCAGCTAGTGAGGTGACGGCTATCAAGAGAATTGAGAATGGAGATATGAGAATGGAGAATGCCTACGACCTGAACGGTCAGCGTGTGAACAACGCGGCCAAGGGGGTGGTCATCCAAAACGGTAAGAAGATAGTGAAACACTAAACAACATAACAAGCTGTAGGCGGTATCTGTTAGGGATACCGCTTTTGCTGTGGGTGATATTCCTGTATGAGAAAATATATTCTTGACTTAACAGTAAGCGGAGTGGAACGGCTCAGCGAGAAGCATGTGCTGATCAGACTGACCGACAAAAAGCCGTTGCCGGAAATGGTGCCAGGACAGTTTGTGCAGGTACGGGTGGACGACTCGCCGTCAACCTTTCTGCGAAGGCCTATCTCTATAAACTTTGTAGACAGAGAGAAAAACGAGCTGTGGCTAATGGTGGCCATGATCGGTGATGGCACTCGCCGCCTCGGACTTTTACAGGCGGGCGACAGCCTCAACTGCGTCTTACCCCTGGGCAATGGATTCACACTGCCTGTCCCGTCTGTTGCAGGGGATTTGCAATCCCCGCTTTTAGTTGGCGGTGGCGTGGGCATGGCTCCCATGCTCTTTCTGGGGGCAACGCTGAAACATTTGGGCTATGAGCCAACCTTCCTCTTGGGCGGGCGCACAAAGAAGGATATCCTGGAACTCGACCTATTTAGACAATATGGTCGTGTGTGTACCACGACAGAAGACGGCTCTGAGGGCGAGAAGGGCTTCGTCACCAATCACTCGCTGTTGCAGCAGACGCATTTCGACCGTATCTACACCTGTGGACCTACCCCCATGATGAAAGCGGTGGCCCGTTATGCCTGCGAAAAGAATATCGATTGCGAGGTGTCGCTGGAGAACCTGATGGCCTGTGGCGTGGGAGCGTGTCTGTGCTGTGTGGAAAAGACGGTGGAGGGCAATCTGTGTGTATGCAAGGAGGGTCCGGTGTTTAATGTCCAAAGACTGCTGTGGGCATAATTGAGAATAGAGAAGTAAGAAATATGGCTAGATTAAACGTTAATATAGGGGCGCTGAGCCTGAAGAATCCGGTGATGACAGCTTCTGGCACCTTTGGCTATGGCGTGGAGTTCCAGGACTTTGTACCGCTCGATGCCTTGGGAGGTATCATCGTGAAAGGCACCACACTGAAACCCCGTGAGGGCAATGACTATCCCCGTATGGCAGAGACAGCCAGCGGCATGCTCAACTGTGTGGGACTGCAGAACAAGGGTGTCGACTACTTCTGCGAGCATATCTATCCCCAAATCGAGGATATCGACACCAACATGATTGTCAATGTGAGCGGCTCGTCGCCAGAAGACTATGCCGAGTGTGCAGCACGTATCGATGCACTGGAGCGCATACCTGCCATCGAGCTGAATATCTCCTGTCCGAATGTGAAAGACGGTGGGATGGCTTTCGGCGTGACGTGTGCTGGAGCTGCAAGTGTGGTGAAGGCCGTCAGGAAAGCCTATCACAAGACACTGATTGTCAAACTGTCGCCCAATGTGACGGATATTGCTGAGATAGCCCGTGCCGTAGAGGCAGAGGGTGCCGACAGTGTGTCACTCATCAACACGCTGATGGGCATGGCGGTGGATATCGAGACGCGCAAAAAAAGACTCTCAATAGGTACGGGTGGTCTCAGTGGACCTGCCGTGAAACCCGTGGCGTTGCGCATGGTTCATCAGGTGGCCAAGGCCGTCAAGATTCCTGTCATCGGATTAGGCGGCATTTGCAGTGCAACGGATGCCATCGAATTCCTGATGGTGGGGGCTACTGCTATTGAGATAGGAACAGCCAATTTCCTGGACCCGGCTGTCACGCTGAAGGTGCGCGATGGCATCGACGAATGGCTGGACAGACATGGGTGCCGTGAGGTAACAGAGATTATAGGATGTATGCTGGCGTGAGTTGCAAGGATGAGCAGCATGCAGTGCCAATGCAGAATGGCGACAAAAAGATGCCTTATACGTCTTTTCTTAAAAGAAGATAACAGCTAAATGCGTATGAAAAAAATACTCTTGATAGTTACGGCTTGTTGGATAGCCAGCACCACGACGGTCTTCGCTCAGGGACTCGTTGACATGAGAAATAGTAAGCAAGCCCAGATGCAGAACATGCCCATGGGTGCTACCCAATGGACGGGCGGTTTTTGGGGCGACCGTTTTCAGATGCTCTCAACCACAGGCATCTGGTCTATGTGGGACACATGGAACACCCCTTATGAGACGCTCGATGCCAACGGCAACCACGGCAGTCATGGCTTCGCTAATTTCCAGGTAGCAGCAGGTACTATCAAGGGAAAACACCACGGGCCTCCCTTCCACGATGGTGATATGTACAAATGGCTGGAGGCATGCGCTGCCGTCTATGCCGTGACGAAAGACCCAAAGGTGGATGCCTTGATGGACCAGTTTATCGAACAGGTAGCGCTGGCTCAGCGTGCTGACGGATATATCCATACACCAGTGGTGATATCTGAGCGCAATCTGGGTATTGACTCGCACAGCAACAACGAAAACGCTGCAGGCATCGAAATCGGCAAAGACCAGAAGCACGCTTTCGCCTCGCGCCTGAACTTCGAGACTTACAATCTGGGACATCTCATGACGGCAGGTATTATCCACAAACGTGCAACAGGCAAGACAACACTTTTCGAATGTGGCAAGAAGGCAGCTGATTTTCTCTATAACTTCTTGACCAATGATGCCGCCGAATTGTCGCGCAATGCCATATGCCCCAGTCACTATATGGGAGCGGCTGAAATGTATCGCGAGACTGGCGATGAGAAGTATCTTGCACTGGCTAAGGGACTTATAGCTATTCGTGACAGTGTAACTAATGGTGAGGATCATAATCAGGACCGTCATAGGTTCCGCGATCAGTATGAGGCTATGGGACATGCCGTTCGCGCCAATTATCTCTATGCCGGTGTGGCCGATCTCTATGCCGAGACAGGAGAGGCACAACTCATGAAAAACCTCTCGGCCATCTGGGATGATATCGTGAACCACAAGATTTACATCATGGGTGGTTGTGGTGCCCTATATGACGGGGTCAGTCCTGATGGCACAACTTATAACCAACCTTCCATACAGCAGATTCACCAGGCATACGGACGTCAGTTCCAGTTGCCGCAAGAAGCAGCCCACAACGAAATATGTGCACAGATTGGTATGATGCTCTTCTCATGGCGTATGTTCCAGACTGACGCGCAGTCCAAATACATCGACAATATTGAGAACGAGCTTTATAACGGCATACTTTCTGGCATCTCCCTCGACGGCAAAGACTTTTTCTATACGGAGGCTTTGAGGCGTACCAAAGAGTTTCCTTATGTGATGAGATGGCCCAAGCACCGCCAGCGCTACATCAGTTGCTTCTGTTGTCCGCCTAATACGTTGCGTACCCTCTGTGAGGCCCAGGAATATGCTTATAGCATGCAGCAGGACACCCTCTTTGTGAACCTCTATGGTCAGAACAAACTGTCAGTCAAGGACCTTGAAATAGAACAGATAACTGACTATCCATGGGATGGAAAGGTGGTGCTGACCGTTAAAAAGACCAAACGCCTGGCTTCTATCGTGCTCCATATCCCTAATTGGTGCAAGAATTTCACGGTCAGTGTCAATGGAGAACTACAGCAGCATCCTGCTGGCCAAGAAAGTGGAAAAGGAACGGGTTCTATTGCTCTCACCCGCAAATGGAAAAAGGGAGATATGATAGAGCTCTGTCTGGATATGCATCCCCGCCTTGTTGAGGCTAATCCGTTGGTTGAGGAGGCCAAGAACCAGATTGCCGTCATGCGTGGCCCGATTGTTTATTGTCTTGAAGGGCAGGATGTAGAAGGTGGCTATCGCATAAACGATATCGCTATTCCTGCAGACATCAAGCTGACGGAGAAAAAAATCACACTTTCTGGTCATGAGATGCTTGCACTTGAAGGCGATGCGCTGCTTACCAATCATGTCGCATGGGGTAAAGACGAGTTATATCGTGACCTGAATGCAGTGACGAACAAAACGGTTCGCATTCGACTCATACCCTATTATGCGTGGGATAATCGAGGCATACAGGATATGAGCCTTTGGCTGCCGTTGGCACGATAAGAAACATTGTAGAGAGTATTTTTGCATAAGGTAATGGAGAAAAAGATGCATTCACGAGAAGAAAAGATGGCTGCCTTCGGGCGCATGCTTGATGTGCTGGACACTTTGCGTGAAAAGTGTCCGTGGGATAGAAAACAAACCAACGAGAGTCTGAGACCCAATACCATAGAGGAGACTTATGAGTTGTGCGATGCCCTGATGAAAAATGATGTACACGATGTGTGCAAGGAACTGGGAGACGTGCTACTGCATATAGCTTTCTACGCCAGAATAGGGGAGGAGCAGGGACAGTTTGATGTGGCCGATGTTTGCAACCAACTGGTAGACAAACTGGTGTTCCGTCATCCTCATGTCTATCATCCCTCGCAGGTGGGAGCCCCCAATCCCAAGCCGTTGCCGTATGGTGAGGAGCTGGGAAATACAGAATTCAGCGAAGCGAAAAATGTGGAGCAGGTGTTAGACAATTGGGAACAGATCAAACAGCGCGAGAAAGACGGCAACAAGACGGTGCTGGCCGGTGTGCCAGCAGCATTGCCCTCGGTCATAAAAGCATACCGCATTCAGGACAAAGCGCGCCATGTGGGATTTGATTGGGAAAACCGTCAGGACGTTTGGAACAAGGTGCACGAAGAGTTGCAGGAGTTACAGCACGAACTGGAAAGCGGTGACAAGCAGCATCAAGAGGAAGAGTTGGGTGACTTCTTGTTTTCCGTTATCAATGCGGCACGACTGTATAAACTGAATCCAGACAATGCGTTGGAAATGACGAACCAGAAGTTTATTCGTCGCTTTGGATATATCGAACAGCGCAGCAGGGAAATGGGGCGTCCGCTCACAGAGATGGCCCTGCAAGAGATGGACCAGCTCTGGGAAGAAGCAAAAGGAAGTGAAAAGTGAAAAATGCTTCCGTTAAATCGATTATAGAATTAATTAAAATGTTATGCTATGAAGAAAATATTTGTTATGGCCATTGTGGCTTCAGCTGTGCTGATGATGGGAAGTTGTGGAGGAAAGACTCAACAAGTGCCTTTTGATAATGGTGACTCTGCCGATATCTTCAATCAGGATCCTACGGTATATGGCGTATGCGGTGAAGAGACTTCCATGCATTCACTGCAACTTATCACTGACACGGGCGATACCCTGTTGATGGACCTGCAACAAGCTCAGGAGGATGAGAAAATATTTGGAGGACTGCATTCAGGCGACCGGATGGCGGTGATTCCCAATGAGGACAGGACATCTGCCCTGCAGGTTATCAATCAGACCACGCTGTTGGGCAACTGGGTGATGCCTAATCCGCTGGATGGTAGCGACGAAGTAGGTATCTGTATCAAGGAAGGTGGTATCGCAGAGAGCATAGAACAGTCGACTATCACCTACAAGACCTGGCGTCTCACTTTTGGTAAACTCGAAATAGTGCTTGTCAGAGAAGGTGGAGCTGGTGATGATGAAACATATCTCTATGAAATTACCAAACTGGGTGCCGACTCGCTGACTTTCAAGGATGCTGAAGATACTTTTGAGTACAGTCGTCAGAAACCGAAGGAACTTTATGGTACAGAGATAGAGCTGGAAGGTGTTTCGGATGACGACTTGAAGATATAAGAGGCGAGATGTAAAGCAAGAAGCAAGAGGCAAGAAGCAAGAGATAAGAGACGAGAGACGTGGAACCATTCAGAGTACATATCCTGGGGTGTGGTAGTGCATTGCCTACCATGCGCCATTTCCCTTCGGCACAAGTGGTGGAAGTAAGGGGAAAACTGTTCCTGGTAGACTGTGGTGAAGGTACCCAGATACAACTGCGACGATCTAGGGTGAGGTTTACCAAGATCAGTGCTGTATTCCTCTCACATCTGCATGGCGACCACTGCTTTGGTCTGATAGGTATGCTGAGCACTTTCGGACTGCTGGGCCGTACAGCACGACTTGCTGTCTATGCGCCTGCGCAGTTGGAACAGATTCTGCAGATGCAGTTAAGTCAATTTTGTCGTGACTTGGGTTATGAGGTGGACTTCCATGCGGTGAATACTACCACCCGACAGATTATCTATGAGGACCGCTCATTGACAGTGGAGACTATTCCTTTGGAACACCGAGTAGCGTGTTGTGGATTCCTATTCAGGGAAAAACCTACGTTGGCACATATTCGTAGGGATATAGCCGACTATTATAAAATTCCCGTTAGTCAGTTCAATAATATCAAAGCAGGATCCGACTGGATAACCCCAGATGGAGAGACGGTGGGCAATGACAAACTGACTGCACCTGCAGAGGCTCCTAGAAGCTATGCCTACTGTAGCGATACCCGTTATATGCCTCAGTTGTACGAACAACTGAAAGGTGTGAACACACTCTATCATGAGAGCACCTATGGCGAAGATAATATTCTGCTGGCGGAGAAATACTATCATTCTACCGCACGTCAGGCAGCGCAGGTGGCTCGTGATTCGGGGGTAGACCAGCTGCTCTTGGGGCACTATAGTAGTCGTTATGAAGATGAACAAGTGCTGTTGGAAGAGGCGCGAAAAGTGTTCTCTAATGCGCAATTGACAGATGAATTAGGCGTTTTTGAGGTGTGAAGTGCATTTTTTCTTTAGAAAATTTGGAAATATAGAATATTTTACCTATCTTTGCACGGACATATAATCTGTATGCGTATGAAGAAAATACTACTCATAATGTCATTAGCTCTTGTGCTGACGGTGGCTATGCCCCTGACGGCAGTAGCAATATATACTTCTCCTGGCATCGAAAACATTGATGAGGATGTATCCATCAGTATATCTGGACAGACAGTTAGTGTTTATGGAGCTCAAGGGCAGACACTCGAAGTGGTGTCACTAACTGGTCGCAGAGTTCTTACTGTGAAAATAGAGAGTCCGGCACAGAAGGTAGAACTTAATATTGCTAAAGGGTGCTATATTCTGAAAATAGGAAAAGTGGTAAGAAAGGTATCTGTTCGCTGATAGTCATTCTGACGCTGACGATACTTTCTGGTTGCAAACTGGGACTTAAAGACATAGAGGCGTCTTCAGACATGGAGGCGCCTGTATTTGTTTTTGACCCTCAGGCTGTCAGACAATCGCTTGCAGATTTGGCTGCCCAGGAAAAGAGCAAGACGGAATGCGATAAGCAGACCAAGCAGTTCTATCAGAATGAAGATCAGGGACTGGTGTGGATGAGCGGTAAGGATGGTATTGGCGATCAAGCAGACATTCTTGTGAAATGGTTGAAAGAAGCTGAGAAGGAAGGGCTTTCGGCAGAGGTTTTTGGTACTAAAGAGATAGAACGCGACCTGGACTGGTTGCGGACGCGTCAGTTTGACAGCATCCCATCAGGTTCGGATAGCATCGTAGAGGATATCAATCATGTGGCTGCACGACTGGACTATCATTTGACAAAAGCCTGTATGCGCTATGTCACAGGCCAGCGCTACGGCTATATGAATCCTCACCGTGCGTTTAACTTCATGGATCCTCAGAAACAAGATGCTTCTGGGCGTATCATCCGCTACAGGAGTCTCTTCGACTTGGAGATAGAACGGCCTGACAGCACCTTCTTTGCAGGACTGCTCCACCAAATAACGGCTGGCGATATTGACGAGCCTCTGAAAGACTGCCAACCTAAAGATGCCTATTATCAACAACTGAAGCGGATGCTGGCATCGGCTACAGGTGAAGATTCTGTCAAGCGCATCATCTGCAATATGGAGCGATGCCGGTGGAGATATGTTAAACCCATACAGGAGAATGAAAAGCGTGTGGTGGTGAACATTCCAGCTTTTCATCTTTATGCCTACGGAGGCGACACCTTGCTGCACATGAAAGTGGTGTGTGGAGCCACACTTACAAAGACACCCTTGCTAGCCAGCGAGATTGAGTGGATGGAGGTCAATCCTCAGTGGGTCATTCCTATGAGTATTCTAGAGAAAGATGTGGCACGTCATGCTGGCGACTCTGCATATTTCGCCCGCAACCGCTACAACATCTTCGATAAGGCCACCAATCAGCAGATGAATGTAGAAGAGGTGTCAAGGGCAATGTTGCTTAGCGGCAACTATCGTGTGGCACAGGAGAGCGGCACACATAACTCGCTGGGGCGTATCGTGTTTCGATTCAAGAACAATCACTCGGTGTTCCTGCACTATACCTCCAATCCAGGGGCTTTTGCCAGAGAACGGAGAGCAATATCGCACGGTTGTGTGCGTGTGCATCGTCCTTACGAACTGGCCAGTTTCGTGCTCGACAATCCCGATGAGTGGCTGCTTGAGCGGATAGCCATCTCGATGGGTATGAAAGCACAGACCGAGCGAGGCCGCAAAGCTATTGCCAGCTATCGGGCTGCGAATGGCGACAACGAAGACATCAAGCTTGTGGGCTATGTACCTGTCAAGCCTCGCGTACCTATTTATATTATATACTATACCTTGTGGCCAGATGAGCAGGGGGTATTGCAGGAGTGGCCTGATGTGTATGGCTATGACAATGTAATATGGAAACACCTGAAACCTTTTGTGAAGTATGAACAAGATCAACGAGCAACTGCTGACGCAACAGTTGGCTGACCCTGCCACCCAGCGAAAGGCTTTCGAAGAGTTGGTGCGTCAATATAGCGAACAGTTATACTGGCAGGTGCGCCGTATTGTGCTGACGCACGATGATGCCAACGATGTCTTACAGAATGTTTTTCTGAAGGCGTGGACACATTTGGACTCCTATCGTCAGGACTCAAAGGTGTCTACATGGCTCTACAGAATAGCGATTAATGAGAGTCTGGATTTTGTCAGAAAGCAGAAGGCACACAGCATGGTGAGTGCCGATGCTGAAGAGCAAGGCATTGCGGCACGTCTGTTGGCTGACCGGTATTTTGAAGGTAGTGAGGCTGAAGCTCTGTTGCAAGAGGCAATGGACCAATTGCCAGATGTACAGCGCACGGTGTTCCAACTGCGCTACTACGACGAGATGAAATACAGCGATATGAGTGAGATGCTGCATACTTCAGAAGGTGCTCTCAAGGCCTCTTATCATATCGCCGTGAAGAAGATTGCTGATTTTTTTCATCAGCACGATTAAACTATTGAGGCCTTCTAACGTCAAATGAATAAAAAATAGAACAAACAATGACTAATGAAGAATTATATCTCCAAGAAAAAGTAGGGAAGGGCACCCCCTTTCGAGTACCCGAAGGCTACTTCGAGCAACTGACATCACAAGTGATGAGTCAGTTGCCTGATAAGCCGTCGCATGATGATGTTCAGGCAGGAACCCGTGCGAAAGTTGTTATGCTGCGCAGATGGCTCTATGCTGCTGCCTGTGTGGCTGCCATCGTTGTGCTCAGTTTGACGTTTGCTTTCAACAACCGCCAGGATGCTGCTGATCAGCGACCTTTGACAGCAACGGTATCTGCCGTAGACAATGACTATATGGACGAAGCAGTCGACTATGCCATGATTGATAATGCAGAAATCTATGCCTATCTAGCGGAGAACTGACATGGAATCACGAGAGGTGAGAGATAAGAAGTAAGATGTAAGAAGTTAGAAAAAAAAGCATGATGAAACGACTGATAATAATGATAGCATGCGTATGGATGGCTGTCGCCGTCAGCGCACAAGAGAAGAAATTCTCTCCAGAGAAGTTTCAGGCTGATATGGAGGCTTTCATCTCAAAAGAAGCAAGCCTCACACCAGAGGAATCGCAGAAACTCTTCCCTTTGTTGCGGGAGATGCATGCCAAGCAGCGCACTGCACTGGGCAATTTACACAGAATGGGCAAAAACAAGCCTGCCGGTGATGCTGTCTGCGCCGACTATATCAAGCAATATGATAAGAAACAGATAGAACTCAAAACCATAGAGCAGAGCTATCATAAGAAAATGTTATCGGTGGTGCCTGCCTCTAAGCTGTTCGATGTCATCAGGGCTGAGAATCGTTTCCACCGTCAGATGATGAAGGGGTGGCAGCAGAAGGGCAGACAGCGTTAAGATCGCAATTCTTGCAGTGCGGCTTGCGAGAAGTACACACATAGCGCCCATGCAGTAATAACCAATGATGTGCCCGCGGAATATCTTCCGTGGGTATGTTTTTTACTAGTTCCTGTTCCACCTTGTAGGGTGTGTCGGAACGTTTGCTCACAAGTCCTAAGCGGTGGCTCACACGAAACACATGGGTGTCGACTGCCATTGTGCTTTTTCCAAAAGCTACACTTTGAACCACGTTGGCAGTCTTGCGGCCTACTCCAGGCAAATCGAGTAATTCATTCATATCGGATGGCACCACTCCCTGATGTTTCTCCATCAGTATACGCGCCATCCTGACCAAATGATCTGCTTTGGCATTAGGATAGGAAACGCTGCTGATATATTCCAATACATCTTCCGGCTCAGCAGTTGCCATTTTTTTTGCATCCGGATAACGGCGAAAGAGTGCTGGTGTTACCTGATTGATGCGTTTGTCGGTGCACTGGGCACTGAGTATCACTGCTACTAACAACTGAAAATTGTTACCGAATTGCAGTTCGGTTTCCACTTCTGGCATCTCTTCGCGGAAGTAGGCCAGGATGTAGTCGTAGCGTTGCTTACGTGTCATTTCAGTTGCTCCTCAACAAAAGTCTTTAAAGCTTCGCCGCGCAGACCGTGCTGCAGAATCTTGCCTTGTTGGTCTACCACGATGGTGTGGGGGATACTGGTGATGTTGAACAGCTGTGCTGCGGCATTCTCCCAACCTTTCAAATCGCTCATTTGCGGCCATTCCAACTTCAGGGCTGCAATAGCTTGCACCCATGCTTCTCGGTCATTGTCTAGTGACACGCCTACGATACCTAATCCTTGATCTTTATACTTTTGATACAGATCAATCATGAACGGCATCTCCTGTCGGCAGGGACCACACCAAGAGGCCCAGAAGTCAATGATGGTCACCTTATTCTTCTTCACCTCAGTCATGATGTCCAACTCTGTACCTTCGGGAGTAGTCTGCGAGAAAGCGGGCAGAGGATTGCCTGCTGCCGTCTTTGAAGCTCTATTGATTTGCTCTTGCAGGTCTTTGATAGCCTTGCGACTGCGCCTTTCTGCAGGCAGTTGCTCTATCAGCTTGATGCGAGTATTGTTGTCAATCAGTTCCTCAGGATAGTAAGTGAGAAGGAAATAGCCGAACTCATTGCCGATATTCTTTTCAGCGCTCTTTACCACCAGTTTGGCAAAGCGCTCATTCAGCTGGTCTATTTGTTGCATACCCTTCTCCTGTTGCTCTGGAGTAACAGTATTTCCGTAGATGTGCTCGGCAATACGGTTGATTTCCTTGCCTATTGTCATCACAGAATCGTTGAGTATCTGCCATTCGCTGTTACACTTAGTACCCCCTACACGTGAACTACCGGGAGTCTCTGACAGGGATATCGTGATGCTGCCGGGCTCTAGGAAGAACGGTGCATTGATCTCCTGGTTCTTTAGACTGTAGATCATTGCCAGTTGCACGGAGTCGACTTCGCCCTGAAGGGTGAAGGTACCATCTTTCACAATCAGCGTGTCTGAAGGTTTGCCGGTGCGCAGGTCTTTGGTTATCAGGAGGGTGTCGCCATCCTGAAGACCTTCCACCTTACCACTAATCTTATAAGTGTTTGACTGACAAGCAGCCAGCATGACTCCTGCTGCTGTCACGAATAGAATCTGCTTAATTTTCATGATGCGGTGTATAGGTTCGCTTTTACAGAGTATGGGCTGGGGGAATGCTTTATACGATATATTGGCTGGAAATGCTCTCATTGTTAATCACCCTGCGGATGGTCTCGGCAAAGAGGTCGGCCACACTGAGTTGCTTCACCTTGGCACAGCGCTGGGTGTAGGGGATGGAGTCGGTGAAAACGATTTCTTCAAGGGCCGACTGCTGCACGCGGTCGCTGGCGGGGCCACTCATCACACAGTGGGAGGCACAGGCACGTACCGTCTTGGCACCAGCCTCCTTCATGATGTCGGCAGCCTTGGTGATAGTTCCTGCAGTATCCACCATATCGTCGATGATTACGACATTTTTCCCTTCCACATCACCGATAATCTGCATCGATGACACCACATTGGCTCTGGCACGAGTCTTGTTACAGAGTACCAGCGGGCAGCCCAGGTATTTGGCGTAGGTGTTGGCACGCTTTGAACCGCCAACGTCGGGCGATGCAATCACCATATCTTCCAAATGCAGGCTCTGCAGATAGGGTAGGATGACATTTGATGCATATAGATGGTCTACGGGGACATTGAAGAAACCCTGTATCTGGTCGGCGTGCAAGTCCATTGTGATGACGCGGTTTACTCCGGCTGCCGACAGCAGGTCGGCCACCAGTTTGGCGCCGATACTGACACGGGGCTTGTCCTTGCGATCTTGGCGTGCCCATCCGAAGTAAGGGATGACAGCATTGATGGTTCGTGCAGATGCCCGCTTGGCAGCATCGATCATCAGAAGCAACTCCATCAGATTGTCGCTGTTGGGGAAAGTGCTCTGTACCAGAAAGATATCGCGTCCGCGAATACTTTCTTCATACGACACGGCAAACTCTCCATCGGAGAACTTGGTTATTTGTAACTCTCCCAGAGGACATCCTAGACTCTGGCAGATTTTTTCTGCGAGGTACGTTGTAGCTGTACCCGAAAACACCATGTAGTTCTTGTTCATCTTTATTATTAGTTCTTGTTTTGTTCTTTGAAATATAGTGTCATCCCACTTGAAATATTGTGTCACCCTACTGCTTTGCGCAACTTGCCGAAGTGATCGATAAGTGCCTGATAGTCCAACTCCTGATGGATATTGAATCGATTCCACAGGTCACCGCTGATAACCACGCCTCCAAAGCCTAAGTCTTTGGCTATCTTGATGGTGTCCAGATTCATGCCGCCGAGGGCATAAACGTGCCGGTCAATCAGTCCGTGGCGCGAAGCCTCTTTCAGTTCGTCCATCGTGAAGGTAGCTTTCTGTCCCACTTCAGTCTGGCTGTCAAAGATGTATTTCAGCATCACGTAGTCGGCCTTCTTTTTGGTGGCTTTCAACAGGTCCAGATTGGTACATGTACGGCAGATGTGGCCCCTGTATCCTGCAGGTGCCGGAGCATCCTCGCTGTCGATATGTATGCCTTTCAACTTGTATTCTTCTTTCAGATAGAAGTTGTCGTGCACAGTAATCTTCTTGTAGTATTCGTCGCCTAGCAGGGTCAGTAGCCGTTCTGAGTACATCGGCTCAGAATGGGGTTTGTAGAGGTGAAGGTCGTCTAACCCTTCCTCGAAGAGTGAAGTCAGAATCTTGTCTTCCTCTACGAAGAATGTCGGTTGGGTCATGACTACGAGTTTCATACTCATTCTGTTGATGGTTTGTGCTTAGTTGGCTGATTCAAACTCCTTCAGGAATCGGACATCGTTCTCCGAGAACATGCGCAGGTCGCTGACACGGTATTTCAGGTTGGTGATGCGCTCCACACCCATTCCGAAAGCATAGCCGGAGTACTCCTTGGAGTCGATGCCACACTGTTCGAGCACGTTGGGGTCAACCATACCACATCCCAGGATCTCTACCCATCCGGTATGCTTGCAGAATCCGCATCCCTCGCCGCCGCAGATGAAGCACGAGATGTCCATCTCTGCTGAAGGCTCTGTGAAGGGGAAGTAGCTGGGGCGTAGACGAATCTGAGTATCGGGTCCGAACATTTCGCGGGCAAAAGACAGCAGCACCTGCTTCAGGTCGGTGAAGCTCACGTTCTTGTCGATATAGAGTCCTTCCACCTGATGGAAGAAACAGTGGGCACGGGCGGTGATGGCCTCATTGCGATACACGCGTCCCGGACAGATTACTCGGATGGGAGCCGTCAGCTTGCCGTCTTCAGTGTGCATCTGCTCCATCACGCGTGCCTGTACACTAGATGTATGCGAGCGCAGGAGGATATTTTTGGTTACGTCGTTGGGATGCTGGCTCACGAAGAAAGTGTCTTGCATGTCGCGGGCAGGATGGTCGGCGGCAAAGTTCATCTTGGTGAACACATGCAGGTCGTCTTCCACCTCAGGGCCGTCGGCCAGCACGAATCCCATGCGGGAGAAAATGTCGATAATCTCGTTGGTGACAATGGTCAGCGGATGACGTGTACCAAGCTGAATGGGGTAGGGAGTGCGTGTCAGGTCGATGGATTCGTCGCCAGTATCTTGTGTCTCGCATTCTTCTCTCAACTGGTTGATGCGCTCTTGTGCCAGCGTTTTCAACTCATTGATTTTCATACCCACCGTCTTTTTCTGATCGGCAGCCACAGTGCGGAAGTCGTTCATCAGGGCGGTAATCTCACCACGCTTACTCAGGTATTTCAGTCGGAGCTGCTCCACTTCCTCAGCATTCTTGGCGCTGAGGGTTTGTACTTCTTTCAGAAGTTCGTCTATCTTGTCTAAAATCATATTTTTGTGAATTTGAGTGCAAAGGTAATAAATTTCATTGAAAGTACCGCATAAAATTCTGATAAAAACATTCTCTTTTTTTCTTGCACATCTCAGAAATTCTTTCTACCTTTGCTGCGTTTTAAGAATTTTGGAGTTTTTTTGAGAGAAAAATGAAGCGTATTCTGATACCTCTGGCAGCTTTTTCATTGCTGTTTGCGGCGTGTGGTGGCCATTCTGCCGCCCCCTCTGCTGATACAGATGCCGACAGTTTGCTGGCAGATACGGTTACTGTTGATTCTACTGACAGTGTGGAGGCTAGCGAGCCTGTTCCGATGGCTGCCGACGAATTTTTCGACGACTTTATCTTCAATTTTGCAGCCAACAAACGCTTACAGAAAGCTCGCATCCACTTTCCACTGCCTTTCTTGAAAGAACAAGATACCACCCGCATTCAGGCTTCAGCTTGGAAGATGGAATATTTCTTCATGACGCAAGACCACTATACGCTCATCTTCGACAGCGAGCAGCAGATGGAGCGTGTCAAGGATACGCATCTCGAACATGCTGTGGTAGAAAAAATCTTCCTGAGTCAGCGCACCATTCGACAGTATGAATTCCGTCGTGAGCGCGGACTATGGATGATGCAAACAATGAAAGAGATTCCTATGGCGGCATCGCACAATGCCTCGTTTCTGGATTTCTATGCCCATTTCGCCTCTGACCCAGAGTTCCAGCTGAAGAGTCTGGCCGAGGCTGTTCACTTTGTGGGTCCCGATCCCGATGATGACTTCAGCACAATGGAGGGCATTATCACTCCCGATACATGGCCAGCCTTTGCTCCCGAGTTGCCTTCTGATATGATTTATAATATCCTCTATGGTGAACCCGCAGAAGAGAAGAATACCAAGATTTTCCTACTGCGAGGCATCGCCAACGGGTTTGAGATGGAGCTTTCCTTCCGTCGGCAGAACGGTCGCTGGCTGCTCACGAAACTGATTACCTAATATCCCTTCCGCAATGATAGTACAACAACATTATAGCCTGCTGGGTCACAACACATTTGGCATTGACGCCCGATGTCTGCATTATGTGGAGATCGAACAGGCATCAGAAGTCGGCACGGCCATACAGCTGTTGAACGAGTGGACTACACCTTATATTATAATAGGTGGAGGCAGTAACCTGCTGCTCACTGCCGATTATCCTGGCACCGTGATTCGCTCGGCCATTAAGGGCATTGAGCATGTTGGTGCCGACCGTCTTCGTGTGGGCAGCGGTGTCGAGTGGGATGCGCTTGTAGACTATGCGTTACAGCATCAGCTCTATGGGGCTGAGAATCTGTCGCTCATTCCTGGTGATGTGGGGGCCAGCGCCGTGCAGAACATCGGTGCTTACGGTGCTGAGGCCCGTGAGCTGATTACGCAGGTTGAGGCCGTTGACCTGCAGACGGGCGCTCCGTGCACTTTCCAGAATGTTGATTGTAATTATGGCTATCGCGACAGCCGGTTCAAGCATGAGTGGCGTGGTCGTTATTTCATCACCGCTGTTGAGTTCCGTTTCTCCACCGAGTTCCACCCTCGTCTCGACTATGGCAACATTCGTTCAGAACTGGAGCGTAGAGGTATCAGCACTCCCACGGCCTCAGAGCTGCGGCAGGTCATTATTGATATCCGTCGAGAAAAACTGCCCGACCCTGCTCAGACGGGCAATGCTGGCAGTTTCTTCATGAATCCTGTGGTTAGCAGGGAGAAGTATGAACAGCTGGCTGCCCAGTATCCGGAGATGCCTCATTACACGGTGGATGCCCATCGCGAAAAAATTCCTGCAGGATGGATGATAGAGCAGTGCGGCTTGAAGGGACGCTCTCTGGGGCGTGCCGGTGTGCATCCGCGCCAGGCGCTAGTGCTAGTCAATCTGGGCGGTGCTACAGGCAGCGAGATTGTTGCCCTCTGTCAGGCCATCCAGCATGATGTCAAACAGCGTTTCGACATAGATATTCATCCTGAAGTCAACATCATATGAAACTGACATTCTTAGGAACTGGAACTTCGTGTGGGGTGCCCACCATCGGCTGTCGCTGCAAGACCTGCTCCAGCCCTGATCCCCACGACAAACGCCTGCGCTGTTCGGCACTTGTGGAGACTAACACCACCCGTCTGCTCTTAGACTGTGGCCCCGACTTCCGCCAACAGATCATGCCGCAGCCCTTCCGCAAAATCGATGCCATCTTCATCACTCATGCCCACTACGACCACATGGGAGGTATGGACGACATCCGACCCTACTGCCAGTTTGGCGAAATCAATGTCTATGCCGATCCGCTGGCCTGCGAGGGCATGCTGCAGATGCTGCCCTATTGTTTTGCCGAACATCGCTATCCTGGTGTTCCCGCCATACAGCTGCACGAGATTCATCCCCACGAACCCATCACCGTGGGCGACCTCCGCGTTATTCCGTTCCAGGTGATGCACCATTCACTCCCCATTCTGGGCTATCGCATTGAGCAGTTGGACGAGTCGGGTCAGTTGCAAAAGACTGCCAAGACGCTGGTCTACATCACCGACATGAAGACCATCGATGCTGCTGAGCTGCCCTATGTCGAGCATTGCCATGTGCTAGTAGTTAACGCCCTCCGACTGATGCCCCACCATTCTCATCAGACCCTCGACGAGGCCGTCCGCTTTGCCCGACAGATTGCTGCACCTCGCACCTTTCTTATTCACTCCAGCCACGACATGCCACCGCACGAAGAAACTAACGCTTCGCTGCCCGACACCATCCAATTGGCTTTCGACGGACAGGTCATCTCCGTCTGAATCCATCTATTGGAAGTAACAATACTCTGGAATCGTAATTTTTGTGTATACTGTTACTGTTTTATTGAAATTTTTGATATTTAGGCAAAAAAAACGGGAAAAAGTTTGCAGATTATCAGAATAATGTGTACTTTTGCCAACGAAAAATAAAAACAAGATTCAAATGGAACAGAAAGTGAATACATTTGCATGGTGGTGGCGCTCGAGACTGGATTAGTCGCGAGACACTGAGCTGTATGTGTTCATCGGAGAGATAAAAACAGAGGCTCGTCGCGACTGCGGCGAGTCTCTTGTTTTATAAAAAGTTCAAAGTGACAGCGTGAATTACAACACAAAATAATACATATAGAGAAATGGGAAAGTATCAAGTTGATGAAAAAGGTTTTTATGGAGAGTTTGGCGGTGCCTACGTGCCCGAAATCCTGTATAAGTGCGTGCACGATTTGCAGGATGCCTATCTGCCGATCATTGAGAGCGAAGCATTCAAGCAGGAATACCACGCTCTGTTGAAGGACTATGTGGGGCGTCCCAGTCCCCTCTATTATGCCAGGAGAATGAGCGAGCGATACGGTTGCCAGCTGTATCTGAAGCGTGAAGACCTGAACCACACGGGTGCCCACAAGATTAACAACACCATTGGCCAGATTTTGTTGGCCAAGAAGATGGACAAGACCCGCATCATCGCTGAGACTGGAGCCGGACAGCATGGTGTGGCTACGGCTACGGTGTGTGCACTAATGGACATGAAGTGCGAAGTGTTTATGGGTGCCACCGATGTGGAACGCCAGCACACCAATGTAGAGCGCATGAAGATGCTGGGCGCCGAGGTGCACCCCGTGCGTACGGGCAATATGACGCTCTCGGATGCCTGTTCGGAGGCCATTCGCGACTGGTGCTGCCATCCTGCTGACACTTTCTATATCGTGGGTTCCACGATGGGACCTCATCCTTATCCAGATCTGGTGGCCCGTATGCAGAGCGTCATCTCGGAGGAAATCAAGTGGCAGCTGGAGGAAAAGATTGGGCGCAACTATCCCGACTATCTCATCGCTTGTATCGGAGGCGGTAGCAATGCTGCAGGCACCATCTATCACTATATGGACGACGAGCGCGTGAAAATCGTGCTGGCCGAGGCTGGCGGACACGGCTGGCAGACCGACTATACGGCAGCCACCATCCACAAAGGCACAACGGGCATTCTGCACGGTGCTAAGATGCTGGTGATGCAGAATGAGGACGGTCAGATTCAGGAGGCCTTCACCATCTCGGCAGGTCTCGACTATCCTGGAGTGGGGCCCATGCACTGCAATATGGCCAAGAGCGGGCGTACACAGGTGCTGAGCATCAACGACGACGAGGCCATCTACGGTGGTTACGAGCTCACCCGTATGGAGGGCATCATCCCCGCCATTGAGAGTGCCCACGCCATCGCAGCCCTGTCGAAACTTAGCTTTAAGAAAGACGATGTCGTGGTGCTCACCGTGAGCGGACGCGGCGACAAGGATGTGGAAACCTATTTGAAGAACAAGCAAATGGCCAGAGAATATGGAAACTTTTAATTATAAGACCACCAGCCGGACTATTCTGGCAGACCTATATACCCCTGTGGGTGTGTATATGCGACTGAGAGACCTCTACCCGCAGAGTGCGCTGATGGAGAGCTCCGACTATCACGACTCCAACAACTCCCGCTCGTTTATTGGTATCGATCCTATCGCCAGTGTGGCTATCGGTCACGGACTGGCAACCGTCACTTTTCCCGATGGTACAGTAAAGACCCATGCGGTGGATCGGGAGTACCGTTCAGATCGTGCCATCCATGAACTGATAGACCGCATCTCCGTGAGCGGCGATGATGCCGGTGTATGCGGACTGTTCGGATATACCAGCTTTAATGCGGTGAGGTATTTCGAAGATATTCAGGTGAAAGACGAGACGCAGCAGAAGAACGACGCCCCCGACCTGCTTTATATCCTGTATAAGACGGTGATTGTGTTCGATCATCACAACAGTCAGCTGAAGATTGTGACGCTAGGCGACACAGCAGAAATTGACAGTGTTTTTCGGGCGATGAACAAGGCCAACGTAAAGGCCTACGACTTCCACCCTGTGGGCGATGTACGCTCCACCTTGACCGACGAAGAACACAAGGCGAACATCCGTCGCGGCATCCAGCACTGTCTGCGCGGCGATGTGTTCCAGATTGTGCTCTCACGTCGCTTCATCCAGCGCTTCGAGGGCGACGACTTCAAGCTCTATCGGGCCCTTCGTAGCATCAATCCCTCGCCCTATCTGTTCTACTTCGACTTCGGTGGCTTCCGCATCTTTGGTTCAAGTCCCGAAACCCACTGTCGTATCGAGGGCAAGAAGGCCTACATCGACCCCATTGCCGGCACCACCAAACGCACCGGCGATGCCGAGGCTGACCGGCGGGGAGCAGAGTATCTGAGGAACGATCCCAAGGAGAATGCCGAGCATGTGATGCTGGTAGACCTGGCCCGCAATGACCTGTCGAGAAACTGTCACGGCGTGAAGGTCGACTTCTATAAAGACCTGCAATACTATTCGCATGTCATTCACCTCGTGTCGCGTGTTAGCGGTATTCTCGACGAAGGGGCCGACCCCATCAAGACGTTTATCGACACCTTCCCTGCCGGCACGCTCTCTGGAGCCCCGAAGGTGAGGGCGATGCAACTCATCTCCGAGTATGAACCACACAATCGCGGGGCCTATGGTGGCTGCATCGGCATTATTGGTCTCGACGGCTCGCTGAATCAGGCCATCACCATCCGCACCTTTGTCAGCAGAAACGGCGAACTCTGGTTCCAGGCAGGTGGCGGCATTGTGGCCAAGAGCAATGAAGAGTATGAACTGCAGGAGGTGAACAACAAGCTGGGAGCATTAAGGCACGCCATATTACTGGCTGAAGACATGTAATTCTTTTCGACAACGCATTTTAACGGATTACACAGATTATGAAGATAGTCATTATAGATAATTACGACTCGTTTACCTACAACTTGAGTCATTTGGTGAAGGAGCTGGGCGCAGAGGTTGATGTATTGCGCAACGACCAGTTCCAGCTTGAAGACCTTGAGAGCTACAGCAAGATTATTCTCTCACCCGGTCCTGGTATTCCCTCTGAGGCCGGTCTGCTGCTCGATGTCATCCGTACCTATGCCGGACGGAAGCCCATTCTGGGTGTCTGTCTGGGTCATCAGGCTATTGGCGAGGCCTTTGGCGGCAAGCTGGAGAATCTCAGCGATGTGTTTCATGGTGTGGCCACCTCTTGCCGCATCATCGCCGACGATCCCGTGTTCAGCGGCTTACCCGCTGAAATAACCATCGGTCGCTACCACTCGTGGGTGGTGTCTCGCGAGGGGCTGCCGGAGTGTCTGGAGGTGACTGCCGAGAGTGAAGAAGGACAGATCATGGCCCTGCACCACAAGACGTTCAACATTCGCGGCATCCAGTTCCACCCTGAGAGCGTGCTCACACCCGACGGCATGCAGATGCTCCAGAACTGGCTTTATCTATAACCATCGAAATCCCGAGATATCGAGGTAACGAAATATCGAAATAACAAAAAAGAAAAAAAATATGGCACAGACAATGAAAGACATCCTGAACAGGATGCTTAACCACGAGGAACTCTCTCGTGAAGAAATGAAGAACATACTGATAGGCATCACTCAGAGCGAGTATCCCACCGAGCAGATTACTGCCCTGCTGACGGCGCTCCAGATGCGTGGCGTGACCGTCGACGAGCTACTGGGCTTTCGCGACGGTATCTTGGAGACGGGCGTTCCCGCTATTCTCGATGCCGACCGCTACATTGATGTAGTGGGCACGGGTGGCGACCGCAAGAACACCTTTAATATCTCGACGACAAGCTGTTTCGTCATTGCAGGAGCTGGCTATAAGGTGGCCAAGCATGGCAACTATGCAGCCACATCGGTTTCTGGTGCCTCGAATGTCATTCAGCATCACGGCATCAAGTTCACCGACGATATCGACCGTCTGAACCGCTCGCTCAACGAGGCCGGCATTGTCTATCTTCACGCCCAGCTCTTCGCCAAGGCCATGAAGTTTGTGGGGCCTATCCGTAAGGCGCTGCAGTTCCCGACGATCTTCAATCTGCTGGGCCCGCTGGTCAACCCCTCTCAGCCGCAGTGTCAACTGCTGGGTGTGGCCAATCTCGACCAGATGCGTCTCTATCATCAGGTGTATCAGAAGATAGGCATCGACTATGGCATCGTGAACTCTATCGACGGCTACGACGAGATATCGCTGACGGGCGACTTTAAGGTGACCACCAACGACTATGAGCGCATCTTCAAGCCCGCCGACCTAGGTTTCGCGATAGCCAAGCCCGAAGAGTTGGTGGGTGGTGCCACGGAAGAAGAGGCTGCAGCCATCTTCGACAGCGTGCTTGAGAATCGTGCCCTGCCTGCCCAGAAGAATATCGTGCTGGCCAATGCAGCCTTCGGTATTCAGGTGCTTGAGAAGGGACAGAAGAGTATCGAAGAGTGCATCGCCATAGCCCGCGAGAGCATCGATAGCGGCAGTGCCCTCAAGACCTTCAGGAAATTTGTGGAGTTGAATAGTTAGTCACCCACCGACATTGCGAGATATCAATATGCCGGAATAACGAAAAAAAATAAAGAAAAAAATGCAGGATGTTCTTCAAAAGATAGTCGCCACCAAGCGCGAGGAGATGGAAAGGCTCTACGCCAAGAAGCCCTCTCTGCGTGAGGCCTTGCTGTACAGCGAGACGGGCATCATCGCCGAGTTTAAGCGCCGGTCGCCCTCGAAGGGATGGATTAAGGAAGAGGGTAGGGCCGACCTCATTCCGCTGAGCTATCAGCAGCATGGGGCTGCAGCACTCTCCATTCTCACGGATGAACCGTATTTTGGTGGTGCAGACGACTTCATTCGTCAGGCTCGCCTCTCTGGTGTCACGCTGCCCGTACTCTACAAGAACTTTGTCATCGACGAGGCGCAGCTCTATGCCGCAGCGCTGTGTGGCGCCTCTGCCGTATTGCTCATTGCGGCCTGTCTGAGCAAGCCGCAGTGCAAGATGCTGATGGACAAGGCGCATACTCTCGGACTGGAGGTGCTGCTGGAGATGCACGCCGAGCAGGAACTGGAATATGCGGAGTTGGAGCCCGACTTGTGTGGCATCAACAACCGCAATCTGGGGTCGTTTGTGACGGATGTCGAGAACAGCTTCCGACTGGCAGAACTGTTGCCTAAGGAAGCGGTGAAGGTCAGCGAGAGCGGCATTTCGAATCCAGACACGGTCAAGGCCCTGCGCCAGGCTGGCTTTCGCGGGTTCCTGATAGGAGAGAACTTCATGAAAACGCCTGATCCAGGGGGTGCACTCGGAGATTTTATCGCACAATTATGAACGATGCTTGATAGATGATGTCTTATGAATGGTGAAGTGATCAAGGTTTGTGGCATGCGCGATGCTGAGAACATTCGCGAGGTCGAGGCGCTTGGTGTCGACTGGATGGGCTTTATCTTCTGGCCCAAGAGTAGCCGCTATGTCAGTAAGCAGCCTGACTATCTGCCCAGGAAGGTGAAGCGAGTGGGTGTCTTTGTGGATGCCACCGTCGATGACATGTTGCAGCATGTCGCCGCCTTCGGGCTCGACCTCATTCAGCTTCACGGTCATGAGACACCCGCTGATATCGACAACCTACGCCATTGTCTCGAAGACTGCGCAACCGCCCCCCGTTGTCGAGTAGGCTGCGGCATTGCCGCAACTCCCCATGCTGATTCCACCGTCCCCCGCCTCATCAAGGCTTTTAACATCGCCACCCCTGCCGATCTTGATGCTACCCAGCCCTACGAGGGCCTTGTGGATTACTTCCTCTTCGACACGAAAGGCCATTCCGTGGGTGGCAATGGCGAGAAGTTCGACTGGAGTGTCCTCTCTTCCTACAAAGGCCATACGCCCTTCTTGCTCTCTGGCGGTATCGGGCCTGATGACGCCGGGCGTGTCAAGGCCTTTCACCATGAGAAATGCATCGGCATCGACGTGAACTCGTGCTTTGAATCGTCTCCTGCTGTGAAAGATATCGAGAAACTCAGGAGATTTATCAATGAAGTAAAACAATAAATCAAATACAATGAACAAGATCAATAAGCTATTCGCCGAAAGGCCAACAGACCAAAAGTTTCTCTCGCTCTATTTCTGTGCCGGCTGTCCCACGCTCGATGGTACTGGCAGCGTCATCTTGACGATGCAGAAAAGAGGCATCGACTTCATCGAGGTCGGCATCCCCTTCAGCGACCCGCTGGCCGACGGACCTGTCATCCAGAGTGCTGCCACACGGGCATTGAAGAACGGCATGAACCTCAAGACGCTCTTCGCCCAACTGACGGCTATCAAAGATCAGGTGCAGATACCTCTCATCATGATGGGCTATCTGAACCCCATTCTCCACTATGGCATCGAGCCCTTCTGTCAGAGCTGTGTCGAGGCTGGCGTATCGGGCATGATTATCCCCGATCTGCCCTTCGACGACTATCTGAACATCGTCAAGCCCGTTGCCGACCGCTACGACCTGCGTGTCATCATGCTCATCACCCCTGAGACCAGCGAGGAGCGCATCCGCTTTATCGATGAAAACACCGACGGCTTCATCTATATGGTGTCGAGTGCCGCCATCACGGGAGCCCAGAAGAGTTTCGACGATGCCAAGCAGGAGTATTTCCGTCGCATCAACTCGATGAACCTGCGCAATCCGCGCATGATAGGTTTTGGCATCAGCAATCGTCAGACCCTTGAGGCCGCACAGCGCAATGCCGCTGGTGCCATCATCGGCTCCAAGTTTGTCACTCTGCTAAATGAAGCCGAGGGCAATACTGATATTGCCCTCGACCATTTGTTTGAAGCCTTGGAAAAGTAGGTTTGTCTGATTTCCCTGGAGGCGTGATGAAGTCTTTTAATTGGCTTCAGTCATGTCTCCTTCAATATAGAGACGCGTCAGCTCCACCGCACCGTTGGTGCGGATGCTGATGCTCTTTTTGAAGTGTCCTGCAAACTTGCCGGCACCGTTGTAGGTTACCTTTATCTCACCCTTCTCGCCGGGCTGGATGGGAGTCTTGGTGTATTCTGGCACGGTGCAGCCGCAAGAGGCGATGGCCTGATTGATGACCAGAGGCTGTTCGCCGACATTGGTAAAGGTGAACGTGCAGCTCTGCTTGGGGTTCTTCTCAGAGAAGGTGCCAAAATTGTGGCTGGTCTTGTCGAACTTGATTTCTGCCGGCTTCTGAGCCATCATACCGATGGTGGTCAATGCCATCATCAGCGCTATCATTATGCTTCTTTTCATACTCTTTTCTGTCTTTTAATGTTGAATAATCGCTGCAAAAGTACGGCATTTTCTGCATACTTGTATCATTTGCCTTCCGATTTTTGAATATTTTAATATTTTCCTTTTGTATTTTGCACAGGTTTTTGTAATTTTGCAGGCCAAAAGACAATCAATAACTTTAAAATAATGTATAGAACAAAGACTTGTGGTGAGCTACGGCTCGCTAATGCCGGACAGCAAGTGACGCTGGCCGGATGGGTGCAGAAGACGAGAAAGATGGGCGGTATGACGTTTGTCGACCTGCGCGACCGCTATGGACTGACACAGCTGGTGTTCGACGAATCAAAGGATGCTGCCCTGTGTGAACAGGCCAACAAGCTGGGACGCGAGTGGTGCATACAGGTGACGGGCATCGTCAGCGAGCGCCAGTCGAAGAATCCAAAGATGCCTACGGGCGACATCGAGATACTGGCTGCCCAGCTCAACGTTCTGAGTGAGAGTCAGACACCGCCTTTCACCATTGAGGATAATACCGATGGCGGCGACGACATCCGCATGAAGTACCGCTATCTGGACTTGCGCCGTTCGTGTGTGCGTCAGAATCTGGAGCTGCGCCACCGCATGACCATCCTCATCCGTAACTTCCTGGATAACCTGAACTTCATCGAGGTGGAGACGCCTATTCTCATCGGCTCTACGCCCGAGGGTGCCCGCGACTTCGTGGTGCCCTCGCGCATGAATCCCGGTCAGTTCTATGCGCTGCCCCAGAGTCCGCAGACGCTGAAGCAGCTGCTCATGGTGAGTGGTTTCGACCGCTACTTCCAGATAGCCAAGTGCTTCCGCGACGAAGACCTGCGTGCCGACCGTCAGCCGGAGTTCACCCAGATTGACTGCGAGATGTCGTTTGCCGATCAGGAGGATGTGCTGGAGATTTTCGAGGGTCTGGCCCGTCACCTCTTCAAGGAGGTGAGGGGCGTGGAGCTACCCCCATTGGAGCGTATGACGTGGCACGAGGCCATGCGTCGCTTCGGAAGCGACAAGCCCGACCTGCGCTTCGGAATGGAGTTTGTCGAGCTGATGGACGTGCTGAAGGGCACTGGCACCTTCCCCGTGTTCCACGAGGCCGAGTATATCGGTGGTATCGTGGTGCCCGGCTGTGCCGACTACACCCGCAAGCAGCTCGACCAGTTGACCGACTTTGTGAAGCGTCCGCAGGTGGGTGCCAAGGGCCTGGTGTATGTCAAGTTCAATGCCGACGGCACCGTGAAGACCTCTATCGACAAGTTCTACGGCCCCGAGGTGTGGCAGAAGCTGAAGGAGAAGACCGGTGCCAAGGATGGCGACCTGGTGCTGATACTGAGTGGTGACAAGGCCAACAAGACGCGCACCCAGCTCTGCACCCTGCGTCTGGAAATGGGCGACCGTCTGGGATTGAGAGACAAGAATGTGTTCAAGTGTCTGTGGATTGTCGACTTCCCCCTGTTCGAGTGGAGCGACGAGGAGCAGCGCCTGATGGCTACCCACCATCCCTTTACTTTGCCCAATCCCGATGACATTCCCTTGCTCGACACCGCTCCTGAGAAGGTGCGTGCCGTGGCCTACGACTTCGTGTGCAACGGTATCGAGGTGGGCGGCGGCTCGCTGCGTATCCACGACGGCAAGCTGCAGGAGAAGATGTTCCAGATTCTGGGCTTCACGCCCGAGCGTGCTATGGCTCAGTTCGGATTCCTCATCAATGCCTTCAAGTATGGTGCACCTCCTCACGCCGGTCTGGCCTTCGGTCTGGATCGCTTCGTGAGCATCATGGCCGGTCTCGACTCGATACGCGACTGCATCGCCTTCCCCAAGAACAACAGTGGTCGCGACGTGATGCTCGATGCACCGGGTGAACTTGACCCTAAACAGCTGGAAGAGTTGCAATTAGAAGTCCATCTGGCCCAGGAGTGATTGACATACGTCAAGAATAAGTGTAATTTTAACAAAAACTGCAGCCCCGTTACGTTATAGTTTCTGAAAAGTTCTTAATTTTGCAGCGTCAAAATAAAGAACAAATCGCTTTATATCTATTCAATAGAGTATTAATTTTTACAATTATGGCAGAAAAGAAGACTACAAAGAAGGCCGCTGCAGTGAAGGCAGAAGAGCCCAAGAAGGCAACTGTAAAGAAGGCTGCTGCCCCCAAGGCAGAGAAGAAGGCCGCTGTTGCTGTGAACGCTGAGAACGCAGGTTTCAAGGCTGGTGATGTTTATCAGACTCTGGCCGCAGCAGAGAAGGCTCTTTCAGTGAAGGAGATTGCTAAGGCTGCTAAGATCAGCGAGGAGGAAGCTCTTCTGGGTCTGGGCTGGCTCTTCAAAGAGGGTAAGCTCAACGCAGCTGACGACAAAATTACTCTTGCTTAATCAAATCAGAAGACGAAGCATAAAAGGGCTGGAAGCTTGTATGGGGCTTGCCAGCCTTTTTTTAGTTAAGAGATAAGAGATAGATAAGAGTTAAGAGATAAGAGATAAGAGGTGTGAATTACGATCAGCAGATACTGTCCATCCTGATGCGAGTCGGTGAGCGTGGTATAAGCGTGCAGGCCCTTGCCAAGCATGTTTATAACATGAACACCACTTTTTTCTATCAGCCGGTCTTTGAAGATATTCACGCCATGGTGCAACAGTATCTGCTGAAGAACAGCAAGTCGCCGCAGTCGCTCATTGAGAGCACCGGTCGCAGGGGCTATTATCGGTTGAACACCACGGGTTCGAAGGATGCCCGGCAACTGATGCTTCAGTTCCGCGACGAGCAAGAGCCAGCCAAAGAAGAAGAGAAGCCTGCTGCTCCAGACCTCTCCCTAGATTTGTTTAATTAGTTTCGCCGGCACCCCGCCAACCACACAGTTGTCGGGCACATCGTGAGTCACCACGGCTCCTGCCGCCACCACCACATGCCGACCTATAGTGACGCCTGGCAGTATCACGGCATTGGCACCTATCCACACGTCATCGCCTATCACGATTGGCTTTGTGTCAACTCCTTGTGCGTCAATTCGTTTGCTGGTGTCGCTGAAGTTGTGGTTGAGGGCTGTCACGGTGATGCCTTGCGCCAGATTGACATGGTTGCCGATGCTGACGGGACCTATCACCGTGCAGTGGATGCCGATGCGCGTGTAGTCGCCTATCACCACATCGCCCACGGCATTGTTGATGCAGCAGAACGACTCCACCACGCTCCTTCGTCCCAGCGAGAAGCGGCGATAGGGCGGTGTGTCCATCCGGGCACTGTGGTAGATCTTAGAGCCCCGTGCGCGATGCTGATACAGCGGTGCCAGCAGTCGGATGTACCATCTGGGGCGTGCGTCGCGCTGGTTCATGATGAGATGGTCCAGCCAGCGCTTCAGCTGTGGGCTTCCCTTCAGTCGTTCTCTGATTGTTTCGTTCATAGTCCGTATCTCCTG
>Ga0326514_10000412_pt1 | contig 29237 bp, 27 predicted proteins | sample 3_2548_0518_D_FD_203653 | JGI IMG/M metagenome (GOLD analysis project Ga0326514, IMG submission 203653) | Bovine rumen microbial communities from UC Davis, California, United States - 3_2548_0518 | ecosystem: Host-associated > Mammals > Digestive system > Stomach > Rumen | place: USA... | reverse complement strand
CTCATTTCGAATAATGAATACGGCTATTGTTGCTTGCTGACCGCGACAAGACGTGTGTTGGAGAAACTGAAAGTTGAGAATGTCATTTCGACGGAATTGACCTATATGAGCCGCATCGACACCCCACTTTGGGACGAGCGGGCGATTCACGAGGCAGTCATCAATTTCATCGTTCACAATGACTATAGTCGCGAGGTGCCGCCAAAGTTTGAGATTTTCTCCGACCGGCTTGAAATCACTTCATACGGCCGCCTGCCGGAAAACATGTCGGAAGATGAGTTTTTCAATGGCGTTTCCATTCCGCGTAACAAGGAGTTGATGCGGATTTTCAGGGACGTTGAGATGGTGGAGTCATTAGGTTCTGGTATGCCGAGAATCATGCAAGTTTATGGGCGCGAGTGTTTTACGCTTATGGAACATTTCATTCGGTTTACTGTGCCGTTTTATAAAGATGTCACCGATAATGTCACCGAAGAAAATACAGACTCGCAAAAACACATGGAGAAAGGCCAAAAACACGTGGAAATGGATATAGAATATGTGGAAAAAGATGAAAAACACGTGGAAAGTATTGGTACAAAAACGCTACAGAAAACGCTACAGAAAACGCCACAGAAAACGCCACAGAAAATAATGGATTTGATAATGAAGAATCCTGATATTACCACTCAAGAAATGGCCACATTAATTGGTATAGATAGGAGTAATATTGCAAGAGCCATCAAAAAACTTCAAGAACGTGGTTTGGTTCGCCGTGTTGGTCCCGACAAAGGCGGCCATTGGGAAATCATCGAAAACAAAACAAAAACAGAATAATATGCTCCCTCTCGTAAAAAACGACCCTTGGCTCACCCCCGTCAGCAAAGCCGTTGACGACCGCCACAACCGCTACGAATGGCGGTTGAACGACATCAAAAACCGTTATGGTAGCCTTAAAACTTTCGCTTCGGCGCATCAGTTTTTGGGCTTCAATTACGACAAGCGTCGCCACGGCTGGTGGTACCGCGAATGGGCACCTGCCGCGCATTACCTATCGCTGATGGGCGATTTCAACAACTGGAATCGCTATGAATACCCATTGGAATTGGCTGGCAGTGGTCTGTGGGAAATCTTTTTGCCTGACAGCGAGTTTGCCCATCGCCTCGTTCACGGCAGCAAACTGAAGGTGCTTGTGCAGTCGCAAATTGGTGAGCATGAGCGCATTCCCGTGTATATCAAGCGGGTGATTCAGGACGAAGGCACCAAGGACTACGACGCCCAATTCTGGAATCCGCCCACACCTTATATATATAAGCACACTGCGCCGCAACTAAAAAACGAGCCGCTGCTGATTTACGAGGCGCATGTCGGCATGGCGCAAGAGGAAGGGAAGGTCGGGACTTACAAAGAGTTCACCGAGAAGATATTGCCGCGCATTAAGGCGGATGGCTACAACGCCATCCAACTCATGGCCATCGCGGAGCATCCTTATTATGGTTCGTTTGGCTACCACGTTTCCAATTTCTTTGCGCCGAGTTCGCGTTTTGGTACGCCAGAGGAGCTGAAGGAACTGATTGATACTGCACACGGTATGGGCTTGTTGGTCATTATGGATTTGGTTCATTCTCACACGGTGAAGAACATCCGCGAAGGCATCAACTTGTTTGACGGAACTGATTTTCAATATCTTCATGCGGGCGAGCGCGGCAACCACAACCTTTGGGATTCCAAGCTCTTCGACTACGGCAAGGAGGAAACGCTTCAATTCCTGCTTTCCAACGTGCGCTATTGGTTGGAGGACTTCCGTTTCGATGGCTTCCGTTTTGATGGTGTGACCTCGATGCTCTATCTCGACCATGGCAACGGCCTCGTCATCGACAATCCGTGGAAATATTTCAATGATAATGTGGACAAGGACGCAGTGACTTACTTGCAGTTGGCCAACACGCTTTGTCACGAAATTAATCCTTACGCTATCACCATCGCGGAGGATGTAAGTGGAATGGCGGGCATTTGCCACCCGATTGCCGACGGCGGCATGGGTTTCGATTATCGCTTGGGCATGGGTGAGCCTGATTTTTGGATTAAGGTGCTGAAAGACCAGCCCGAGGAGCGATGGAACATGAACGAGTTTTTCTTCACCATGACCAATCACCAGCCGCAGACCAAGACGGTGGCCTACGCAGAAAGCCACGACCAAGCCTTGGTGGGCGACCAAACCATTGCGTTCCGACTGATAGGCAGCGAGATGTACAACGCTATGAGTATCGACACGCCTTCTATGACAGTTGACCGTGGCATTGCCTTGCACAAGATGATTCGCTTGTTCACCCTCACTTTGGGCGGCGAGGCGTGGCTCAACTTCATGGGCAACGAGTTCGGCCATCCCGAATGGATTGATTTTCCGCGCGAAGGCAATAATTGGAGTTACCATTATGCCCGTCGCCAGTGGTCGTTGGTGGACAACGAGCATTTGAAATATCGCTTCATGGGTGCTTTCGACAAGGCCATGCTCGATTTTGTGAAAAACCATATTGTGATGAACGCCTTGCCCGCGTGGTTGTTGTTGGCCGACGAGAACAACAAGACCATCGTTTATGAGCGCGGCAACCTGATTTTCGTCTTCAACTGGGGACCACATTCCATCCCTGATTATGTGATACCCGTCAGGCAGACAGGCGATTACCGCATCATTCTCACCACTGATGAGCCTGCTTTCGGAGGTTTCGGTAACATCGACACAAGTGTGAGATTCCCCTCCGAGCAGCACGGCGACAGCATCACGATGAAGATTTACAACGTGAGCCGCGTGGCGACGGTGTATCAAAATTATGGGAATCTGTAGGAAAATTGATGAAAAAATTATGGGAATCTGTGGTAAAACCGATGAAAAAATTATGGGAATCTGAAAAAATCCTTATTTTTGCCGCTGAAATACAAAGTAAAACATTGAAAAATGGAAGAAAAGGTATTCAAGCGGAAGTTGTATTCCTCGATGTTGCAGTGGAAGGAAGAGAAAAAGGGAGCCACGGCATTGCTTATCAAAGGGGCGAGGCGTGTGGGAAAGTCGACATTGGCTGAACAATTTGCCAAAAATGAGTACGAGTCTTATTTGCTGATTGATTTTTCGGAGGCTTCGGCGGAAGTGAGGAATCTGTTCAACGACATTTCCAATCTTGACAGCATCTTTATGCGGCTGCAATTCATTTATAATGTGGCCTTGACACCCCGTAAGTCTGTCGTTATCTTCGATGAAGTGCAGGATTGCCCGATGGCTCGCCAAGCCATAAGAAAGTTGGTAAAAGACCGTCGGTTTGATTACATTGAAACAGGATCGCTGTTATCTATCAGAAAGAATACCAAGGATATACGTATTCCGAGCGAGGAGACACGCCTCACGCTTTATCCCTTGGATTATGAGGAATTCCGCTGGGCTTTGGGCGATGAGGTGACTTTCCCTCTTTTGAAAAATGCCTTTAAACAAAAACAATCGCTTGGTGATGCTGTAATTCGCAAATTGATGCGTGATTTTCGGCTCTATATGCTTGTCGGAGGAATGCCACAAGTAATTGATACTTATCTAAAAACCAACAATTTGGGTTCCGTTGACAAAACAAAGCGCGAAATCATCGAACTGTATGAGGATGATTTTTTCAAGATTGATGGTTCAGGACGAGCCACTCGTTTGTTCAGGGCCATTCCTGCCCAATTGAACAGCAATGCGTCCCGCTATCAGGTTTCAAGTGTGTTGGAAAATGATAGGCAAAGCTCTGTGAGCGAACTTGTTCAGGAGATGGAAAACTCTCAAACTGTTTTGATGGCGCGTCATGCGAATGACCCGAATGCGGGATTGGCACTTCATGGGAGCGTTGAAAAGTACAAGATGTTTGTCTGCGATACGGGTTTGTTTATCACCCTGGCGTTTTGGGATAATGCCTATACCGACAATATTATCTATCAGAAGTTGTTGTCGGATAAGCTGAGATCTGATTTGGGTTATGTTTTTGAAAACATGGTGGCGCAGATGTTGAAGGCGGCAGGCAATGAATTGTACTACCATACTTGGCCAACGGGGAAAGGAAACCACAACTATGAAATTGATTTTCTGTTGTCGCGTAAAGGGAAAGTTTGTCCGATAGAGGTGAAGTCGTCAGGATACAAGTCTCATGCTTCTTTGGACACATTCAAGGTGAAGTTTTCTTCGCGAATCGATCAAAATTACTTGATTTACACCAAGGATTTGAGGAGAGATGGTGATGTTATGCTTATGCCAGCGTTTATGACGCCTTTGCTATAAACGAAAAAAGCCGCCCAAATGAGCGGCTTTCCGTTTCAAATTTCTATGATTTAGAAGTTGTAATACAATCCAAAACGCGGGGCTGCGGTTTCGAAATCGAGGCAGAAAGCCTTGTTATGATACAAGTTGTCGTACCCCAAGAAACCCACTGAAAAAGCGGCTGTCCAGTGTTCGGTGGCCATCCAAGCGATGATGGGTCTGATGCCCAGTCTGTAACCTTCAACATCTTTGACACCGATTTCGCCCATGGCATCCAGAGCTACGCTGAACTTTTCAATCGTAGCAACAGTGTAACGGACATAAGGGGTCAGGGTCAATGTGGAGCCTTTGACGAGGTTGTCTTTGTAGAAATCGAAGTCAGCAGCAACAGCGATAGTCAGAGGCACCTCGGCGAAACTGTAACCGAGTTCTGGGGCTACGCCAAAGGACTTGACATCCTTGTTCATCATGGCGTTGACGGAACCGCCCAACCAAACTTGAGCATTTGCAGTGAAGATGCCTGCGAAGGCAATGACCAAGGTCAAAAACAATTTTTTCATTTTTTTTGTGATTTTAATTAAACATTTAGTGAATTGATTTCTGTTTTCAATGAACTGGCGTGGCATTATCAATTTCCGTGCCAGAATTATTTCTCGATAAATGCAATCGTGTCACCTTTGCTGACACGCTTGCCTTGCTCGGCAGTGGCTTCCACGATCTTGCCAGACCAGAGGGCGTAAACGGGTTCCATGCCATGCTCGCTGTTGATGGCGCAAAGCAGGTCGCCTTCCTTGTACACCTTTCCGGGAGCAGGGGCAATGCTCTTGTCGTCGAAATCGACCTCCCACATCACGATGCCGCTCACAGGCGCGATGACGGGTTCAGCATTCGGATGACGCAAGGCGCGCAGGTCCGGAATCTTGGCCTCGCCGCCAGCCTTTTCGAACTTGGCCTTCATCTTGGCTTCCAGCTCTTGGTTGAAGCGGCGCTTGGCTTCGCCCGACTTGTACTCGCGGTATTGCTTTTCGTGCATGGCAAACTCGAAGAGTTCCTCGTCGTCCTGTCCGCGGTCCCAGCCTTCCTTCTTCATCATTTCGATGAAGTGCGGCAAGGCGTTGGGGTAGTTGTCCTGCGGGTTGCCTGTGAAGAACTTCAAGCCTTTCTTCTTGGCTAACTCCACGATTTCGGGCGCCAAGGTGCCGGGCAGTTTTCCGGCTTTGCCGAGAATCATGTCCCAAGCGGCGGGGTCGATGCTGGTTTCGTAACGTGGTTCGCCCTTGCTCAATGCGAAAAGGTTCATCAGGGCGATGTTCTTGGTGTATTGGCTGAACGGGGTGACCAAAGGCGGGTTGCCGAGTTTCGGCCAGATGTCCTGCACTTCCTGGAACATCTCGACGAGCATCTCGTCTTCGCTGAGTTCGGGCAGGCCGTCTTTCTTGCGGTTCATGTTGATGGCGGCGTGTACCGGCTTGAGGTCGGCCATCAGCGAGCCCATCATGCCTCCGGGCAGCCCACAACCCAGCAACAACGAGTTGATGTAACGGTTGCGCGGGTCGATCCAATAGCCGAGGAAGTCGTCGATGAAACTCTGCGTCATGCTGCGGGCGGCCATATAGGTCTTCATGTCGATGTCCTTCACGAGGAAACCGGCATCCTTCAGCATGGCTTGCACGCTGATGACGTCGGGATGGACGGTGCCCCACGACAGCGGCTCCATGGCCACATCGACATAGTCGCAACCGGCCTTGCATACTTCAAGCATCGAAGCCATTGAGAGGCCGGGAGTGGTGTGGCCGTGGTATTGCACCTTAATCTCGGGGTGCTGCGTCTTGATGTGGTTCACAATCTTACCCAACGACACGGGGCGACCCACGCCAGCCATGTCCTTCAGTGCGATTTCCTTGGCACCTGCGGCGATGAGCTGGTCAGCCATCTTCATGTAATACTCTGCGGTATGCACCTGCGAGTAGGTGATACTCATGGCGGCTTGCGAAACCATGCCCGCTTCGTTGGCCCATTGGATGGACGGGATGATGTTGCGCACGTCGTTGAGGCCGCAGAAGATACGGGTGATGTCCACGCCTTGGGCTTTCTTCACCTTATACATCAGTTGGCGCACATCAGCGGGCACGGGGTTCATTCTCAAGGCGTTGAGGGCGCGGTCAAGCATGTGGCACTCAATGCCGCCCTTGTGCAATGCGGCTGTGAAAGCGCGGACTGACGGGTTCGGGTTCTCGCCATAAAGCAGATTGACTTGCTCGGCGGCACCACCGTTAGTTTCCACGCGGTCGAAGCAACCCATGTCGATAATCAAAGGAGCTATTTGCTCCAATTGGTCTTTGCGTGGCACATATTTGCCTGACGACTGCCACATGTCGCGGTAAACGAGGCTGAATTTTACTTCTTTTTTCATTATAATTGTGTGTTTTATGCGATTTTGTTTGGTGCTGCAAAGGTACAACTTTCCTATCAAATTAGACTCAAAAATCAGTTAGTTTCGTTTGCCCAACCGAAAAAAGCTGTATATTTGCTGCCGTGAAACTGATTTTTTGATAATTAAAAGTTGCTCCCGTCACGGATTAAGGGATTGAGAAATGAGAAAAACATCTTTGCTTTTGTTGGTTCTGATGATGCTGATGGCAATGTCTGCCTGTAAGCGCGACATGTATGGCAAACTCTTCGTCCCGAGGGAGTCTGTGACTTTCCAAGTGACTACTGAAGACGGACAAGTGCTTCCGAATGTCAGTTTGAAGACAGAAGAACTTGATGCTTTCGACAACGATTTGATTGTAAATGGAACGCATTATTACTCTACTGATGCCGAGGGGAAGGTTACTGTCGATGCACCTTATTATACGACATCACGCCTCACGGAACGCACTACCAGATTCACCTTCACGGCTACGGATTATGCCGTTTTCGACACCATCTTCAACACTTGGGAAGGTACTGTTGATATTGTTCTACGCAGAGAATGATGCGAAACGAAGAAAAGCCAAAAAGAGGGCGCGGCGAGAAGAGGACTTTTATGAAAACAAACAGAAATAGGGGTAATAATGCCTTATTATTAATGCTTGTGACAAGTCCTATCTGGATTATTCCATTAGCGTTGCTTGTGGATAATTTAGATGAAAGATATTCAGCTCCAAAAGTGGAGAAAGTGCATGATTATCCAAGGTATAAATATCCAGATGATACCATTTTAGCTCATCCGGAAAGAATCCCTAAAAAAGGAGAATCTATTATGCCAAAGGTAAATAGCTATGATGGGAACAATGGAGTAGTCTTAACTCTACCTGGTGGTAACAAGATAAATACCAACCTGTCTCCAGAGGAAATCTTAGAACAATTAGACTTGGATTATCAAGATGTTTACGATTACTATGGTGGGGCTGAGGAATTATACTAATCTATCTTATCTGCATTAAAAAATTAAACTGATATTAAAATTAAACTGACATTAAAATTAAACTGACATGAAAAAAAATGATTCAACTATTGTAGAAGGTTTTCCTCCACTAATGTGTCATGAACCTCGAGTATTGATTTTGGGAACAATACCAGGGAAGAATTCTATTAGTGCCAATGAGTATTATTATGACAATAAAAATCGGATGTGGAAGATGTTGGCAAAATTAGCAACACAAAAAATGCCTACAAATTACACCGAGAAAAAGTTGTTATTAGAGCATTTGCATGTCGTAATTTGGGATTATTATCAGTGTGTTGAGCGAACTAATAGCACGGATAAAGGTATCCTAGAAGGAATTCCAAACGACATTGTTGGTTTTGTTAGAAAAAATCCGACTATAACAAAGATAGCCATAAATGGTTATGGAAAATACAAAGTGTTTGGAGAAAAACTACAAAACCAGTTCGGACAATCCATCAAAGTGTTTCGTTTGCCAGAAACAAGCGGTCTCAACGCTTCTTGGACTTTAGAAAAACTGTGTAAGGAATGGAGCGTTGTGTTTGAACTATGACCAGTTGAAGCTCCGCCTCAGCATTTGCAATACGAGACAAAAGTTAAACAAAAGGCGCGGCAACAGTGTCGGGCCTTTTGATTACACTGCCGCCAATTCCCGTCCCACGGCATGGATCGTGTCGAGAATCAAAGTCATTCGGGCTTTGCTGGCGTTTTTCTTTCCGCTGATATATTGTGCCATTAGGCTTTGCGAGATACCCATGCGGCGTGCCAGTGCAGACACATTCAGTTCGGGATGTGCCATGAAGAGTTGATAAAGAGCTGTCGGTTCTTGTTTTTCAAAGAAACCCTCAAAACTCAAATCTTCATCCAGTTCTTCCCAATGGATTCCGAAGTCGTCTGTTGTAAAATCAATAAGTTGCTCTTTTGTGGCATAATGCAAACGAGGATATTTTGCAATGGGTTCGCAGGCTTCTTTGCCTTCGTCGGTTCTAATCCAAACGGCTGTATCCGTCAGCCAAATTTTTTCTATTTTCATTTTGCCTCCTGCCTTATTTGTTATTGTTGAAAAACATGTTCCAATGTTTGGCTATCGTTTCCACATTCTCTTCAATTAAAGCCTCAATCATTTTCAATTCTGTCGGTTTGAAGCCTTGGTTGTCTATGAGTTCGACAGGGAATAGGTTGAATTTGGCCTTGGCACCTCCTTTTATGACGTGCACATGCATAGGTGTATGGTCGTTGGAGTAGAACAAGAATCGGTATCCAAACAAGGTAAATATCGTTGGCATTTCTTTCAAAATTTTCTGCAAAAATAGGTAATAATTTTATTACCTACAAGTTTTTCGTTCAATTTTCTCCAAAATTGGAATCTGTTCCATAAAATCCTCCGATACAAATTCCCAGTATTTGCCTTTTAGACATCTTATTTCTGTATAGTCGTTGAGAGAGAGTATTCTTTTGAAGCCGTGGAGGCAATGTTAGTTCTCAATCTCATGACCTAAATACTTTTGAATGTTTTTGTTTCTATTCTCCGAATTCCAACAGTCCTTGATGTCGCCTAAAACCTTGGTAATCTTTCTTTTTCCATAATATCGAATGGCTTCTTTGATTTCGTTTTCATTACCATATTCAAAAACCCTTTGTATAATCCATTCTGCATTGCGTTGCCAGTCAAGAGTTTCAAAATCAGTGTCCCAAAACAAGGCTTTCCTGAATCTTGACTTGTCGGGTTGTGGTTGTTCAGAAATATGACTCGTCGCGAGGAAAATCTCATAATTGGTTTGGATTTGGTAAAAGAAACATTGATAATCAACACCTAAAGCCTTTTCCAGTTTAAGAGAGTTCTCGGGGGAAATCTTTCTGCGGTTGGCAATAAAATCGTTGATCCTTTGAAAGGGTATTTCAGAACGGGATGCAAGTTCGCGTTGGGTGAGATGCTCTTTTGTCCTGATTCTGTCAAGTACCGCACCGCAGGGTATGTGATGATATGTCAGGTATTGTTCGTACATTGGAAAAAGCTTTTCGGTTGCAAAAATAGTAAAAATAACCAAATCTGGTTACAATTCCAATAAAAAAACCGCCCCGAAATGGAGCGGTTCGTTGTTGTGCCAAGTAGAATTCAAAAGTTTTCCTCTTGGCTGAATTGCAGACGATCTGGATGTTCCGCCATGGTGTTGAGGAAAGCTTCTTTTGACTGGGTTCCCATGTTACCTACCAAGGAAATGACGAGAGCGTTGCCATCATAAGTGCCAATTCCATAGCGTCTTCCATAAACAACTTGGTCAGGAAGATCAGCGGCATTGTAGCTGAATGTTCCTTCCATTTTGGCCGTGAAAGGAAGCTTGGCTTCAATAGACTTTGTCCAAGGCAACGTGACATTGTTTTCGGTAACAGATTGGCCATTGGCATCAAGGTAGGTCACACTAAGCTTAAAACATTCCGACATGGTCAGGCCACTATACGTGTTGTCAACCTTATAGACCACAGTTTTAGTTTTGGTTGTCGGATCAGGATCTGGTGTCGGTTGAGGGTCTTTTTTGCATCCGGTGAGCATCATGCCGCCAATAAGCAAGGTGGCGATTACAAACAATACTTTTTTCATTTTTAAAAATTTTAGGTTAATAATTAGGGTTGATGTTTTTATCGGTTAAGTGTATTGTATCGAATTACTTCAATCAAATTTCCTGAGTAGGCTCTTCATCTGGCTGCTGACATTTCTTCTGCTCAACGGGTGGTCGGCATTGGAGAGGACGCTGTTGAAATAAACGACCCTGTCCGTCTGCGTGTCGATGACAGCCGTGTAGAGCGCATTGCCTACCTGGTCGCCTGCGGTGTAGCGCTTGGGCTCGTCGAAAACTGTTCTTATGATGTTGCCCACAAGCTCTTCTAATTTTTTCTGGTCGTAAAGTTCATTGCTCATGATATAGCCGTATGCATGTACAACGATGCCATAGCGGTGCCCCGTGGACTTAATCAACTCGGTAAGTGCTTTTGGAACCCTAAGATGCTTGATGTCTGATGATTCGAGATCCGGGAAGGTGCCAAACCATTTCGCGATGGGTGCGCCTTCGCCCTCATAGTCGGCAGGAACGGGGTCTGTGAATGGGTATCGGTTGGTCGTCAAAAGGTCGGTAAGCAGTTGCTCAGAAGCAGAGGCCAACGACGGGTCGCGATAGCCGGAGTTCGGCTTGTCGTAATAAATCATAATCGACATTGGCTCAATCAGGGCAAGTTCGTCGATTTTGGAAACATTTGTGCCGCTGGCTGTGTAGGTGGCTCCACAAGAGGAGAACATGGTTGCTATGAGCAGGATTCCCAATATCGACACGAAAAATCTTTTGCTCTTGTTCATAAACATAATAGTTTAATCATTCGTTAGAACAACCCTTCCAAAACCTCATCCTCCACCAAATTCGGCAAAGTGACCTTCAATTTAGGCTCTGCCTCCATGGCGCGTTTGATGGCGAAGGTGGCGCCTTCGTTGCGTGCCCAGTTGCGGCGGGCGATGCCGTTGTTCACATCCCAGTGCAACATGCAGTGGAGTCGGCGGTCAGCATCGGCAGTGCCGTCTAAGACCATGCCGAAGCCGCCGTTGATGACTTCGCCCCAGCCTACGCCGCCGCCGTTGTGGATGCTCACCCAAGTGGCACCACGGAAACCGTCGCCGATGACGTTCTGCACGGCCATGTCGGCGGTGAACGACGAGCCGTCGTAGATGTTGGAGGTTTCGCGGAACGGGCTATCGGTGCCGGAAACGTCGTGATGGTCACGACCAAGGACGACAGGACCGCTCAGGCGGCCGTCGGCAATGGCCTTGTTGAACTCGGCAGCAATCTTGGTGCGACCTTCGCAGTCGGCGTAGAGGATGCGGGCTTGCGAACCCACCACGAGATGGTTCTCTTGTGCGCCACGGATCCACTGGATGTTGTCGCGCATCTGCTGCTGGATTTCGGCGGGAGCGGTGCGGGCAATGTTCTCGAGCACTTCGCAGGCGATGTCGTCGGTGACGGCGAGGTCCTCGGGCTTACCCGAAGCGCAGACCCAACGGAAGGGGCCGAAGCCGTAGTCGAAGCACATGGGACCCATGATGTCCTGCACGTAGCTGGGATAACGGAAGGTGCCGTCTTCTTTCAAAATGTCGGCACCAGCGCGTGACGATTGCAGCAAGAAAGCATTGCCGTAGTCGAAGAAATACATTCCCTTGGCAGTCAGTTTGTTGATGGCGGCCACATGGCGACGCAACGAAGCCTGAACCTTCTCCTTGAACATTTCGGGGTTTTCGGCCATCATGGTCTTCGACTCCTCAAACGACTGTCCGACAGGATAGTAACCACCTGCCCAAGGGTTGTGGAGTGAGGTCTGGTCGGAGCCGAGGTCAACGTGGATGTCATGTTCGGCGGCATATTCCCAGAGGTCAACCACATTGCCTTGGTAGGCATAGCTGCGGGCTTCCTTCTTGGCGAGGCTTGCGTTGACGTGTTTGAAAAGTTCCTCGATGTTGTCGTACACCTCATCGACCCAGCCTTGCTGATAGCGTTTCTGCGTGGCAGCCGGATTGATTTCGGCGGTGATGCTCACCACGCCGGCGATGTTGCCTGCCTTGGGTTGGGCACCGCTCATGCCGCCAAGGCCAGCAGTGACAAACAACTTACCAGCGGTGCTGCCGCCGTGCTTGCGGGCTGCATTGAGCACGGTGATGGTCGTGCCGTGGACGATGCCTTGAGGCCCGATATACATATAGGAGCCGGCGGTCATCTGGCCGTATTGCGTCACGCCGAGGGCGTTGTAGCGCTCCCAGTCGTCGGGCTTCGAGTAGTTCGGAATCATCATTCCGTTGGTGACCACCACGCGCGGCGCGTCCTTATGCGACGGGAACAAGCCCATCGGGTGGCCGCTGTACATGGCCAAGGTTTGGTCTTCGTCCATGTTGGCGAGATATTGCATCACGAGGCGGTATTGTGCCCAGTTCTGGAAGATGGCGCCGTTGCCGCCGTAGATGATGAGCTCGTGCGGATGCTGCGCCACGGCGGGGTCGAGGTTGTTCTGGATCATCAGCATGATGGCTGCGGCCTGCTTGCACTTGGCAGGATATTCCTCAATCGGGCGGGCGTACATCTTGTAGGACGGACGGAAACGGTACATGTAGATACGTCCGTATTTTTCCAGTTCCTCGGCAAATTCGGGAGCCAGCGTGGCGTGGAACTTGGCGGGGAAATAACGTAAAGCGTTACGGATGGCCAATTTCTTCTCGGCCTTGGTCAAGATGTCCTTGCGCTTGGGCGCATGGTTGATGTTAAGGTCGTATTCCTTCACTTCCGGCAATTCGTCAGGGATGCCGGCAAGAATCTCTTTTTGGAAATCGTTTAATGCGTTCATTATGTTTAATTGTTGATTGTTGAATCGTTTAATTGTTGTTTCTTGACGCGCTTTGCGTTGTTGCGAGGAGGAACGACGAAGCAATCCAGAGTAAAATAGGTGTACTGGACTGCTTCGTGCCTCGCAGTGACGCGAAGCGACCCAAATTTGGCCGCAAATTTAGGGAAAATTTCATCATTTCTCAAAAATTCGTTTACGTCACCATAAATTTCCCTATTTTTGCCCCCGAATTGGTTCGCCAGTTCGTATATATTGAACTTTAGAAGCGTTATGCTTCCTTGTACTTGAGAACCTGAGAAATTTTCAAGCAAAAGTAAAACAAGAGGTTGTATAACGGCTCTACGCTATATGCGTGGGCTGTTATTACATTTTGTTTTACGGGTATTCTCAGGACCTTCAAGTACGGTGTGATATAACACAGCGCACGCTTCTTTTGTTTGGTGTTGACGAAGAAAGAACCTGTTAAGTGGTTTGAAAATCAGTTACTAACAACTTTATAAACAACAAAAAAGAGCTATGGGCAAAAAGAAAATGAAGACGAAAACAATCGTGATTTTGCTGGCAATGGCTGGGGGAGTGGTTTTGTCGCCGCCGATGGTGGCACAGAATGACGGCTCCCGAGGGTTGTTCGGACGAGGAGGCAATAATGATTACGCCAATCGAAGTGAGGTTGGCGCATCGGGGTTGCTGAATCAAGGCTTCGGAGCAACATCTGGCAACCTCACCAACCAAGGCTTTGGCTTCACCCAAGACGGCCTTGACAATCAGGGCTTTGGTACCACCAATGGCGGCATCACCAACCAAACCTTTGGCGAAACGCCAATGGGTAGCGGACTACTCATTTTGCTTGCGGCAGGCGCAGGCTATGCAATATTAAAGAAAAGAAAATCAAACCGTTAAAAAGAATTGAAATGAAAAGATTTAGCACAATCGTAATGGCATTGGCACTGGTGCTGAGCCTTTCGCAATGCAAGAAGAACGAACAAAACAACGCAGAAAACCAAGGCGAAGCCGTGACCATCACTCTTGATGTGAGCGGTGCTTCGACAAGCACGACAACCAATGGTTCAAGGGTGATTGTAAATCCCGCCACGGGTACCGTCAACTTTGAGAACAACGACCAAATCATTGTGGCCAGCGGCGGCAAATATGTGGGTACGCTGACTTACAATGGCACACTGTTCACGGGTGCCATCAGCAATGCGACGGAAGGCTATCCGCTGCAATTCTACTTCCTCGGCAATGTGACTCCAGCCGAAACGCTTACTTCGGGTGTTACAGAATCTTGCTCGGTGGTCATCAGCGACCAAACAAACCACTTGCCCGTGATTTCGACTGCACCATCGAATGAGAACTATGTTGCCAGCACAACGGACTACACCGCCCACTTGCTGAATAAGTGCGCCTTGGTAAAGTTTAATGTGACTACGGCTTCGGAAGCGGCTATCTGTGTGACGGGCTTTAACAATAAGGTGACGGTAAACTTCACTGAAAACACTTTGACCAATGACCAAGAAAGCAATGGTGTTGTCACCTTGCCCGCAGGCAACGGCGAGAAGTGGGCTATCTTGCTGCCGAATGAGGCTTTGGAAGCTGGGGAGCAAGGCAGTGCCTATTCTCAGGATGGCATTTACACGGGAACACGTGGTGCTGTTCCAGCCATTACTGAAAACGGCTATCATACTGTTGGAATAGAGGTGAATATTACTACCGAGGTCAATCAGGGTGAAGTTCCTGTTGGTGCTATCAATGGGAAGTTTACCATTAATGCTGATGGTGACCAAGTGTATTTCTCACAGGGGAATTTGCAGTATCAGGCTTCCACGAATACTTGGCGTTTTGCTGAAAACCAGCAAGACTATATTGGTTGGGACAACAGCAATATTTCACCGACTTACGATGGTTGGATTGATTTGTTTGGATGGGGTACAAGCGGTTGGGACAATGGAAATTTGTATTACCAACCTTATAATACAGAAAATAATTATGATCATTCTACAGGTAATGGATATGGTCCAACTGATGGAACAAACTATATGTATGCCCTGACTGGTACATATGCCAATGCTGATTGGGGCGTTTATAATGCCATATCCAATGGTGGTAACATACCAGGTTTGTGGCGTTCATTGATAGGTGATGAATGGTATTATCTGTTCTTTAATCGTTCTACGCCCTCTGGCATCCGTTTTGCCAAGGCGAAGATCAATGGTGTGAATGGTGTGATTCTGTTGCCTGATAGCTGGAACACTTCGGTTTATGTACTGAACTATACAAATCTTAGAGAAGCACCTTTCTCAGGCAATGAGATTATGGCTGATGCTTGGCAGACAATGGAGGCAAATGGAGCCGTGTTTTTTCCAGTCACCTATGGACGTAACGGAACTGATGTTTCATATTATAACTATGGAGGTTATTGGTCAGCTACTAATAATGGTGTATCCGCTCATAAGGGACTGTGGTTCTATAATGACAATCTCTATGCAAACTGGTATGGCACTAATTTAGATTATAGGTACTGGGGCTGGGCTGTTCGCTTGGCTCATGATGTTGAATAATTTAACCCCCGTTCTTCCGAATTTGCAATTCGGAAAGAGCGAGTATGAACATTTGCAATGCGAAAAACCGCAACACGCAAAAGGCAGCCTTCGGGCTGCTTTTTTATTGCGGCTGCTATGGTGTGACAGCCCTACAGCCTAGCCGTTGTAGGGCTGTCGCATCGCGGCAGCCTTGCTTTTTTATGCCTGTCGGGGAGCTGCCGTAGGCCACGACCTACGGTTACGGTAGTGTCGTCCCTTTGGGACGGGCTTTGGCACGAAGGAACCCCAGAGGGGTGAAAGGATGTTAGGCAGGTGGTGGAGCACGGCGGAACCCCTGCCGATGAAAATGGCAAGAAGCCGCATTTTGGGCGCGTGCCATTGATGGGTGTTTTTCGCCCCTCGTGGGGCTTTGTTCGGAATTTGTTTTTTGTTTGGCAGGGGTTTCATTGCATTTCACCGCCTGCCTAAATTCCTTCGTCACTCCGTGACTTGGGCTGTGGCACGAAGGAACCCCAAAGGGGTGAGAGGATGTTAGGCAGGCGGTGGAGCATGTCGGAACCCCTGCCGAGGAAAACAACGCAAACCAACCCGAAAAACAAAAATGCGCCAATGTTGGCAAATTTGTTTATTTTTGCGGCAAAATCAACCATCATGGCAGACATCAAAATGGCGGAAAGACGCTATCCTGTTGGGATACAGACATTTGAAAGGATTATTAAAGACGGCTATCTTTACATTGACAAAACGGACTTGGTGTGGAAGCTGGCACATTTAAGCCCGTATGTCTTCCTCAGCCGTCCGCGCAGGTTCGGAAAGAGCCTGCTGACCACCACCTTGGATTCTTATTTTAAAGGCCAAAAGGAATTGTTCGAGGGCTTGAAAATCATGGCGTTGGAACAGGACTGGGAGTCTTATCCTGTCATTCATTTGGACTTGAGCCTGGTGAAGGGGCGCGAAACGGCGGATGAATTGCGGCGGGTATTGTTGTTGCTGTTAGCCCCGTTGGTCAAGGAGTACGGCAGACAAGCAGACGAGGAATTCCCCGGCGATGTGCTGAGGGGTATTATTCAGCGTGCCTACGAGAAAACGGGCAAGCAAGTGGCCATCATCATTGACGAATACGACGCGCCATTGCTTGAGGTGTTGCACGAAGAGCAGCGACTGCCCGAATTCCGCCGTGTCATGCAAGAGTTCTACCAACCCCTGAAAGCGAGTGAGGCGATGGTGCGTTTCTGCTTCATCACGGGCATCACGAAGTTTTCGCAACTCAGCATTTTCTCCACCATTAATAACCTCACTAACATTTCTTTGCAGCCTGAATATGCCGCAATTTGCGGTATCACCGAGGAGGAATTCACCACCTGCATGGCTCCCGACATTGCGATGCTGTCCGAGCGTTACCGTTGCACGCCCGAGGTGATGCATGCCCGACTGAAGGAGCAATATGACGGCTACCGTTTTTCGGAGGATTCACCCGATGTCTATAACCCTTTTAGCTTACTTAAGTGTTTCTTGCAGAGAAAGATAGCAAACTATTGGTTTGAGAGCGGCACGCCCACTTTCCTCATCAAGCAGATGCAACATTTCCGCACTGACATCATGGGGATGGAACATATCGAGGCCTCGGCAAGTGCCTTCGACCGCCCAACGGAGGCCATGAGTACGGCACTTCCGCTGCTCTATCAAAGTGGCTACATCACCATCAAAGACTATGACCCCGAGTCGGATTCCTTCATCCTCGCCATCCCCAACAAGGAAGTGCGCGTCGGCCTTATTGATGGACTGATTCCCAGTTACTTGGGTCTCGACAGTGACCGAGTTCGCGATGGTTTCGCACTGAAATTCTGGCGTGCCTTGACGAAAAACGACATTGCGGCAGCTTTAGACGAAATGAAAGTTTTCCTTGCAGGCATTCCGTATGTGGAAGGCTTTCAGAAGAAGTTGGAGGAAGTCAAGAATTACGAAGGTTTCTATGAATACACTTTCTGGCTCATTTTCAATATGTTGAATGTGTATGCCCGAACTCAGGTGAAATGCCACGGCGGAAGAATTGATTTTGTGGTGAAAATGCCCGAAACCACCTACGTTTTTGAACTGAAGGTGAACGGCACGGCTGCCGAAGCTATGCAGCAAATCAACAGCAAGGGCTATGCGCTGCCGTATCAATCCGAGGGCAAGAAGGTGGTGAAAATCGGGGTGCAATTCGACCGCGATACAATGACTATTGGGGAGTATTTGGTTGAAAAATAAGTAAATACGTGATTAAATGAACCGTTTCATCAAAACCCTATTTTTCCTTTTGGCAATGCCTCTTGTGGCATTATCCCAAGACTATAAACTCGCCTTTGAAGCCGCTTACGAGGCCATCCCTGATATTCCAAAAGGCCTCCTCGAAGCCATCTCCTTCACCAACACGCATTGCAATCACCTGACCGACAACAACTATTTCCACGACGGCTCCGATGCCATGCCGCGAGCTTATGGTTTGATGGGCTTGGTGAAAGACGGCAAAGGTTATTTCCGTGAAAACCTGTATCTTGTGGCGGAATTGTCAGGGATTTCGGAAACGGAGATTTTGCAAAGCCCCGAAAAGAATGTGCTGGCCTACGCCAAGGCTTTCAGACGTTTGGCCTTGGAAAGCAAAGCCTCGGAAATAAAAGGCTATTTGTCAGTTATCCAGCGACTTTCGGAGTTGCCAATAGGGGAGGAAAAGGACGTTTATCCTATGCAAAGCATGTTGTATTCGGTGTGCCTTTTCCTGAATGACGAGAAAAAAGCGGAACAATTTGGTTTTCAGAAATATGACATCGACCTGAAGTCGGTTTTCGCCGAGCATTACGACCTGCTCGCCGCTCCCGAATTGGACTTTTCGCGTAGTCCCGACTATCCGCCTGCCATTTGGGACCCCGCGCCGGAGTGTAATTGGGAGCCGCGCACCAAAGAGGTGAGTGCGGTCGTAATCCATTATACTGAAGGCTCTTACGCGGGCTGCATCAGTTGGTTCAAGAATTGCGATGCTGAGGTCTCGGCGCATTATGTCATCCGCTCCGTTGATGGGCAGATTACCCAAATGGTGCGTGAAAAAGACAAGGCTTGGCACGCGGGCACGGCCAACGGCTACACCATTGGCATTGAGCATGAAGCCTACGGCAATATTTGGGAGTTTTTCACGGAGGAAATGTACCAGTCGTCGGCGGCATTGGTGCGGAGCATTTGTTCTCGTTACAGACCTATCAACGGGCAACGCACCCACGACCGCGACACTTTAGACAACGGTTTTTGCCTCAACAACGGCCTCTACAACCTCGGTGGGGAAGGGGCTTGTGTGCAAATCCGTGGGCATCAGCACTATCCCGACCAAACCCACACCGACCCGGGGCCGTATTGGGACTGGAATTATTACTACAAACTCATTAACGATGGCACGTCCGTCACCGTTTTGGAAGCCGATTCGGGCCGTCTCGACCATCAGAATTACGACAACGATGAGCGCAAGATTTGGGTGATTCGTGGGCCTGAAGAATCGACTATCGAACTGGATTTCAGTAGTTTCAGTTTGGAAACAGATTTTGATTTTCTTTGGATTTACGACGGCGACAATGTTTTCGCCCCGAAAATCGGGCGATGGAACACGCAAAGTCCGGGCTTGGTGCAGTCCTCGTCAAATGTGATGTGCATCGAGTTCCGCTCCGACTGCCTTACCACCGACACGGGCTGGGAGGCTTCTTGGAAGGCCTTGATGCCCACGCCCATCGCGCCGGAAATGCCTGAAATTGAGTCGGGTGTTTTCCCCAATCCAACTAATGGCAAGTTCGCGGTGAAGTCGGATAGTGAAGGTTTTACGGATGTGACAGTCTTCGATGTTTTTGGCAACGAAATGGTGAGAAAGCGTTTCGTTGGCTCGGTAGAGATTGACGCAAGCAATTGGGAGGCAGGTGTTTATGTGGTCAATTACGGTGTGCCAATCCGTTTGGGCAAGGTGGTCAAGTTGGTGAAGTTCTAAAGTGCCTGTTGAAACAATTATCGCGCATATGTTGCGTTCATCTTTGGAAATTTCCTATTTTTGCAACCTATTTCAACAAGGATGAGAAACAAAACCATCATATTCAAAACTTTGCTGCTGCTTTCGGCCTTGGTTTTTGCGATGTCTGCGAAGGCGCAAGACCCTTGCGAAATCACTTGCAGCGTCGAAATGCCCGTTTGCAGCGAGTCGCCAGTAACGCTCACTGTGCCAAATAATTATCAGTATTCCTTTAGTTGGTCGCCGGGTGGACAAACCACCAACAGCATCACCGTGCGACCTTTTTCGTCCACGACCTATCGAGTGGAAGTCCGCGAGAAGGAAACCGATACGTTGATTTGCCAAAACGAGTTCAGGGTGGAAGTGTTGCCGCGTTTTGAGGTGAAATTCCGCCAAGTGAAACTGACGTGCAGCAACCACGAGGAGGAGAATGGCCGCGATGCGCAGATGATTTCCTACGTCGACAGTCTCAACGGGGTTTACAATCCGCCTTTCAACTACCAGTGGGAAGTCAGTCCGTTGCACATTGCCCCGGGCGACCCTTCTTGGGCCATCGGCTTGCAGGCTTACAAATACTATCATATCAAGGTGACCGACGGGCGTGGTTGTATGCAGCGCGACAGCGTTAGTCCGAGGGCTTATCCCAATCCCTTGGTTGAAATCAGCACCGACCCAGGCGATACGGTCTACTTGCAAAACCCGCATGAGACTTATTCTTTCGAGAATCTTTCGGCTGATACGCTGGATGTCAGCAGTTTCTATTGGATTTTGAACCAGCAATATAACATCACCTCCACGGCGGACGAGCCGCGTTTCACCTATGTTGAAGTGGGTGACTTTACTACGGAATTAAAGGTTTACAATCCACAAGGCTGCGACACTACCTATTTTAAGACGATCAGAGTGGAGCCTGTGAAACTGAAAATTCCGAATGTGTTCACGCCCAACGGCGACGGCACCAACGACTATTTCATCATCTCTTTAGACGGCGGCGGCGATACGCCTTCGGGTGGCGGCAACGCTACTCGTGGCTTTAGCGAAACGACCTATGAATATGAGAATTACGAGCCACTGAGCCGCTATTATGAGGCCTCGGAACTGACCGTTTTCAACCGCTGGGGACGCATCGTTTACCATTCCAAGAACTACCAGAACGACTGGGACGGCGACAACCTTTCGGACGGCACCTATTTCTATGTGCTGAAATGCCACGGCCTGAAAAACGATGCCACCTACCAAGGCTCGGTGATGATTATCAGAACATCAAGACAATCAACAGGACAATGAAACACCTTTTTTCCATTTTGGTTTTGGCTTTGTGCTTCCTGACCGCCTGCAACACCGACAGCGGCGACGGAAAACTTTCCACCGATTTGGTGACTAATCCCAAAACGGCGGGCAAGTCGGACGAAAAGCAAGCCGTCATCACTTTCAACAAGAAGGAACACGACTTTGGCACTTTGCTGCAAGGCGAGGTGGTGACTTATTCTTTCCATTTCACCAACACGGGCAACGCGCCCTTGCTCATCAGCAGTGTGAATTCGAGCTGCGGTTGCACGGTGGGTTCTTATCCTCACGAGCCTATCGCCCCGGGTAAGGAGGGCAGCATCAAAGTGTCTTACGATAGCAAGTCGCATCATGGGATGCAAAACCGCACGCTCACGGTGATGTCGAACACGATGCCCGCCAAGAACATTTTGCGCATTAAGGCTAAGGTGCAAACGCCCAATCAGTATTAGTTTAGAGTTTTAGAGTTGAAAGTTTAGAGTTGGTGGTTGCCAGTTGCCAGTTGAATTTTGAATATTAAATCTTGAAATCGGAAATCTTGAAATCTTGGAATCATAAATCTTTAAATCACAGAATATGAACAACTTATTTATTCTTTTGCAAGCCGAAGGCCAGCCTCAACCGGGCGGTTCGCAGTGGTCGAGCCTCATCTTCATCGTTTTGCTCATCGTCGTTTTCTGGCTGTTCTTCATTCGTCCTCAGTCGAAGAAGGCCAAGGAGGAACAGAAGTTCCGCGAAGGCCTCAAGAAGGGCGACAAGGTGGTCACCATCGGTGGCTTCCACGGCAAGGTGGTGGATGTGAAAGAGTCCACCGTCGTCATTTCGATTGCTCCCAACACCGAAGTGGAAGTGGAGAAGACCGCTCTCGTGCAGAACGGCGCCAAGGTCGGACAGGCTTGATATGGACAAACTTGTTGAAATCAAACAGAAGGTGGAGAGAAAAAGCAACCGCTCCATCCTCACTTTTCTTGTGTTTCTTGCGATTTCCACGGGCGCGTGGTTTTTGGTCAAGTTGTCGGAAAACTACACTACACAAACCGTTTTCCGCTTGCAGTTTGCCGAAGTGCCTGCCGACCAGTGGATTCCGTCGAAAGAACATTTGGTGAAGATGTCGCTGAACATCGACGGCTTCCACACGCTGCGCTACAAGATGATTCGCGAGCCTAAGAGGATGGTCACCATCGCCTTGAACGAGGTGCCTTACCGTCAGGAAGACGAAAACACCTATTCGTTCAGTAGCCAATATGTGGCCGAAAAGGTCGCTGACATGCTGGACATCAGCCCGTCCGACATTACCATGAACGACGGCAAAATCTATTTCGACATGGACTGGCTGAAATCGAAGGTGGTGCCGGTGGTTTTGCGCTCCGACATCAAGACCCAACGGCAATACGACCTCTACGGCATCCCCGTGCTCGACCCGTCATCGGTTACGATTTATGGCCCTCAGGAGGTCATTGATACGGTGCGGTCGGTGCGTACCGAATTGGTTTCGAGGGCCAATGTGAGCGAGAGTTTCAGCGAGACGGTCAACCTCGATTTGTCGGGCGGAAAAATCCATTCCAACACCAAAGCAGTGCGTGCGACCGTGAATGTGGAGAAATACACCGAAATGGATGTTGAAGTGCCGATTCGCGTGGCCGACAGCCTGAGAATGAGGTTTTTCCCCGAAACAATGACGGTGAAATGCCTCGTGGCGATGAAGGACTACGCCTCGGTCGTCCCTGACGATTTCAGCGTGACCGTTGACGTGCGGCAGTTGCAGGTCTTGGAGCCTTTGCTCGACTTGCGCCTTGCGGCATGGCCACAGACGGTGAAAATCCTCAGCACTCGCCCTGACAAGGTCGAATACTTGATTGTGCAATGAAAAAGGTTGCGATTACTGGAAACATCGGCAGCGGCAAGTCGTGGGTGTGCGAACTTTTTCGGCAACGCTTGGACATTCCCGTCTACAATAGCGACGATGCCGCCAAGCGGATGTATTTCGAGCCTGATGCGCGGGAGAAATTGGTGAAACGTTTCGGCAAATCCATTTATCTTTCTGATTCAGAAATTGATAGGAAATATTTGGCCGACTTGGTTTTCCATGACGAAACCGCCCAACGCGATTTGGAAGGCATACTTTATCCCGCCTTGTTCGTCGACTTTGGACGATGGATGGAACGGCAGAACGCGCCTTACGTCCTGTTTGAATCCGCGTTGGTTTTTGAGAAGCGTTTGGAGAAACGGTTTGATGCCGTGGTGATGGTTTCGGCTTCGGAACAGACCCGTTTGCGCCGCGCCATGCTCCGCGATCATTGCGATGAGGCCACCGTGCGCGCACGAATGGCCAAACAATGGCCCGAAGAAGGCAAACGCCTCTTGGCCGATTACGTCATTTGGCACGAAAAGGACGATGAGGATGAGGCCCTTTGGGAACAGATTATAAAGGTGAATGAAAGTGTTTCATCTTAACCCAGTCAGGTCGAACTTCACAATCAGGTCGTCCAATTTGGGCTGGTCGAGAAACATCAACATATAAATTGGCAAATAAACCGCCTTTTCCCGCACCGATACATTGTCTTGGCAGAACACGAAAGCCTGATTGACAGCGTATTGCTCGTTCTTCACGACATTGGAGAGGGCGCGATGCCGCTCGTAGTTCTTCCCCGACTTCACCTCAATAGGCAACACCGCACCGTTGTACTCGATGACAAAGTCGAGTTCGCCCTGCTTTTTGCTGTTGAAGTAATACAAACCGTGGCCATTGGCAAAGCCGTGGGCGTTGAGTTCTTGTGCCACAAAGTTTTCATACACAGCACCATAATTGATGTAGTTGTCGCCGCTTAATAGGCGCAGTTGGATGTTGTCGCCGTACATGGCCGCTAACAATCCCACGTCGTTCAGGAACAGTTTGAATAGGTTGCGCTGTTTGTTGAGCAACAAAGGCACTTTTGGCTCCTCCACATTGTAGGTGGGAATGGCCACGCCTGCATCGTTCAGCCAAAGGAGGCCGCCTTCATAGCGGGCATAGCGGGCTTTCTCGCCCAATTCCTTCAAAGTGAAGCGTTTGTTCTTTGCGTTCAATTCGGCGGGAATCAGGTCGTAAATCTCCTCGATTTGCAGTTTGTGTCCAGCATCGTATTTTGTGATGTCGCGCTTGTAGGTGCGGATGATGCCGCGCTGCTGTTCAAGCACGCTTTTCAGGTTGTTCGTGTCAAGGTATTTTTGCACCACTGCGGGCATTCCACCTATTAATAAATAATGTCGCACCAAATCCAACATCCTTCCATGAATGAAAGCGTCCACGGGCTTGTGCTGCTCGAAACATTCCCGCAAATGTGCAATCACATCGTCGGAAATGCCCAAGGCGTTTGCAAATTCCTCCAAGTCAAGCGGATACATTTCCATTTCGTCCAAATAACCCACGGGAACGCTGCGCAAGTCGTTCAGTTCGACACCCAAGAGCGAGCCGCTCATTACATATTTGTAGCTGCCTTCTTCGACCAAAAACTTGACGGCGGTCACCATTTCCTTGCACTCTTGCACCTCGTCGAAAAAGATGAGCGTTTTGCCTGGCACCAATTTGCGGTTCGTGAACGCCGACAAGCGCAGAAGCAGGTCTTGGGTGCCTTCAGCCTCCTCAAACAATTTCAGGGCTTCGGGCCGTTCAACGAAATTGACCTCGACAAAATGTTCAAAACATGCCTTTCCCACCTTTCGGATGGTAAAGGTTTTCCCCACTTGACGCGCACCTGTAACGAGCAATGCACGCTTGTTGTTGAGGAGATAATTTTGCATCTCATTTTCCTTCTTGCGTTTGATCATGTCCTTATCTGTTATAAATCAGCCGCAAAGATACGGAAATTTTACATTCCGTAATACAAATTTACCCATTTTTTTGCACTTTTCCAATGGAAAATCATGCTGTTTTTTACACTTTTCCAATACTAAAATGGCTAAAAAATTACACTTTTCCAATACTAAATTGCCTGATTTTTTACACTTTTCCAACATTGAAAAATGCCTTTTTTTACACTTTTCTTGCCCGTGTCAATTTTTTTCGTACCTTTGCCCAAACTCAAATGTAGAAATCTTGAAATCTTGAAATCTTGGAATCTTGAAATCTTGAAATCTGAAATTTAGAAATAAAGAAATGGAGAAATTATTGCTTTTAGGCGATGAGGCCATTGCACAAGGCTTCATCGACGCGGGCGGCTCGGCCATCAACAGCTATCCGGGCACGCCTTCAACCCAAATCACAGAGTATGTCATCAACTCGAAACAGGCCAAGGAACTCGGCGTGATTGCCAACTGGTGCGCCAACGAGAAGACGGCCCTTGAGGCCTCCATCGGCGTGGCCTACGCCGGCAAACGCGCCATGACCTGCATGAAGCACGTGGGTCTCAACGTGTGCGGCGACCCCTTCATGAACGCCGCCATCATCGGCACGAAGGGCGTTCTCGTCGTCGTGGCCGACGACCCGAGCATGTTCTCGTCGCAAGACGAACAGGATAGCCGCTACTACGGTCACTGGGCCATGATTCCCATGCTGGAACCCTCCAACCAACAGGAGGCCTACGACATGGTTCACTACGGCTTCGAGCTCAGCGAGCAACTCGGCACGCCGGTGCTCTACCGCATCCCGACCCGCTTGGCCCACAGCCGTGCCGGTGTGGTGCGTAAGCCCGTGCGTCCGCAAAACGAACTCACCGAGCCTGCCGATGCCAAGTCGTTTGTGCTGCTTCCGGCCAACGCCAAGCGCCTCTACCGCGACCTCATCGACAAGCAGCCCAAATTCACCGAAGCCTCGGAGAAATCGGGCTACAACAAGTATTTCGACGGCCCGAAAAAGAACCTCGGCATCATTACCACGGGTATCGCCTACAACTACCTGATGGAAAACTTCCCCGATGGCAAGTGCCCCTATCCTGTTGTCAAGGTGACGCAGTATCCGCTGCCTTACGACATGATTAATAAGCTCTACGACGAGTGCGACGAAATCCTTGTCCTTGAAGACGGTCAGCCGTTTGTTGAGGAGCACATCAAGGGCTTCCTCGGCAAGGGCAAGAACGTGATGGGTCGTTTGGACGAGACCATCCGCCGAGACGGCGAACTGAACGCCGAAAAGGTCGCCAAGGCCCTCGGCATGGATGTGCCTACATTATATAAGGTGCCGGAAGTGGTCACCAACCGCCCGCCCGCGCTTTGCCAAGGCTGCCCGCACGTCGACAGTTACAATGCCTTGAACGAAGTGATGGCCAACCACAAGAGGGGCAAGGTGTTTGGCGACATCGGTTGCTACACTTTGGGCTTCAACATGGGTGCCATCAACACCACCGTGTGCATGGGAGCCTCCATCACCATGGCCAAGGGCGCGAGCGAGGTAGGTATTTTCCCGAGCGTGGCGGTCATCGGCGACGGCACATTCGGCCACAGCGGCTTGACGGGCCTCATGGACTGCGTGAACGAGAAAGCCAATGTCGTGGTCATGATTCTCGACAACGACATCACCGCCATGACGGGCGGCCAGCCTTCGTCGGCCCACAACAAGATCCGCCGCATCTGCGAAGGCCTCGGCGTGGAGCCTGAGCACATCCGCGACATCGTTCCGCTGCCGAAGAACCACGAAGAGAACGTGAAAATCATCGAGGAAGAGGTCAATTACAACGGCGTGTCGGTTATCATCCCGCACCGCACCTGCATCGTGGAACTCAAAAAGCATCTGAAGAAGTGATGGGATTGGCCTTCGGCCAAGAAATCTATTAAAAATCAATAATGAAAATCATTTAAAATCAATAAATTAGATTTTTGAAAGATTTTAAAGTGATTTTGAAAGATTTCTTGCGAAGCAATCAGAAAAGAACAGTAGTCAAACAATAAACGAATAAGCAAATGAAAAAAGACATAGTATTATGCGGCGTGGGTGGCGATGGCATCGTTTCGGTGGCCAAAATCATCTCTGACGCTGCCTTGAATATGGGTATGAACCTGAAACAGAGCGAAATCCATGGAATGTCGCAGCGCGGTGGATCGGTGTTCTCGCACCTTCGCATCTCCGACGATGAGATTTTCGCCGACGTCATTCCCGAAGGCCAGGCCGACATCATCCTTTCCTCTGAGCCGATGGAAGCCCTGCGTTATCTGCCTTGGCTGAGCAAAGAAGGCTGGGTGATTACCAACAACGAGCCGTTTGTCAATATCGGCAACTATCCTGACATGGAGGTGATTAACGCCGAGTTGGGCAAGTTGGAGCATGTGGTTTCCTTCAACGCCAACGACATCGCCAAGCAATTGAAGGCCCGTTCCAATATGGTGCTGTTGGGTGCCACGGTGCCTTATCTCGGCATCTCGATGGAGAAGGTCGAGGAGGCCATCGCCCACATCTTCGGCAAGAAAGGCCAAGAGGTTGTGGACCTCAATGTGCAGGCCGTGCGTGCCGGTTACGAGCAGGCAACGCAGAAGTAACCCCTGTAGTCCAAACGAAAAATGCCCGATTGGTTTTTCCAATCGGGCATTTGTTTTATGATTGATTGTTAGGATTTTACCTTGTTCTTCTTCAAAAACATCGCGAACAGCACCAACCCGAGTACGGTGATAGCTGCACCGATGCCATAACCGACAGGGCGGGGTAGGATAGAACCGAGTCCGCCGTCGCCAGCCTTGGCCACGAAGAGGAAACTGCCAGTGACCATAGTCATAAAGAGGGCGGGGATGAGGGTGATGAGATACCACATTTTACCTTTGTTTTTGGCGAGATAGACCGAAATGGCCCAAAGCGTCACCGTGGCCAGAACTTGGTTGGCCCAAGCGAAATAACGCCAAATGACTTGGAAGCCTTTCGCGTCGGAGATGCTGTAAACCAGGATGATGGCTGTGACGATGAACATCGGGACAGCCACAATCAGGCGGTTCTTGATGGGCTTTTGGTCATAGTGCATGAAGTCGGCGATGATGAGTCGTGCCGAGCGCAAAGCCGTGTCGCCCGAGGTGACGGCAGCCGAAATGACACCCAAAATGGTGATGGTGGCGATAACCGGCGTGAACCAAGTGTTGGCGATGATGCCCACAATGGCGGCACCACTCTTACCCGTCACATCGACCACGCTGTCAGGGCCGAAGAAATAGGCTGCGGCAGCGGCCCAAATCAAGGCGACGACACCTTCCGTAATCATGGCACCGTAGAAAATCGGGCGGCCTTGCTTCTCATTCACCATGCAACGCGCCATCAGCGGCGATTGCGTAGCATGGAAGCCCGAAATGGCACCACAGGCAATCGAAATGAACATCATCGGGAAGATGGGGTTGTTGGCCGCATCGGGATTGCGGTTCTGCAAGCCGCTCCATAATTCGGGGATTTCGGGTTTGTAGATAAGGAAAGCGATGAAAATGGCCACGGCCATGCCCAAGAGTAGGATGCCGAAAATGGGGTAAATCTTTCCGATGACTTTGTCGATGGGTAACAGGGTGGCAATCAGGTAGTAAGCCAAAATGATTCCAATCCAAATATATGGATTCCAGCCTTGGGTGAAGTGGGCATTGAGCAAGGTGGCGGGCGTGTTGACAAACACCACACCAACGAGAATCATCAGCAGAACTGTGAAGCCGCGCATGATTTGCTTGGCACCTTTGCCCAAGTAGGTGCCGTGGATTTCGGGCAAACTGCAGCCTTTGTCGCGCAACGAAATCATACCCGCAAGATAGTCGTGAACGGCACCAGCGAAGATGCTGCCCAGCACAATCCAAAGGAAGGATGCCGTGCCGAACTGTGCTCCCATAATGGCTCCGATGATAGGCCCAACGCCCGCAATATTAAGGAATTGGATGAGGAAAATGCGCCAAGGCTTCATTGGAACATAGTCAACGCCATCGGCCATAGTCGTGGCTGGCGTGGCGCGTTGTGGGTCGGCACCAAAGAGTTTTTCGACGAGAGTTCCGTAAACGAAATAGCCGAGGATGAGGACGGCCAAAGCGATAAAGAAAGTGATCATGGACTTGTATTTTTAATTGGCGCAAAATTACGTTTTTTGTGAAATCCAATGCTTACTTAAAGCCATAAAAAACAAAAAAAGCGCCCTGAAGGTTTCCATACCGCTTGTAAAGGTGGTTCTCCTTAATCGTCAAAATCGACGACATTGTACTTCTTGTCAAATTCAATTTCGATGCCGTTGCTCAGCTCAATGTCCCAGCCACGGGTGTCCTTGGAGATTTTCACGATGGTTTGTTCAGCGTGAATACGGCTCACATAGTCTGTGATTTGGGGAGGAACCAATGCGGCAGGCACAGAGGTGTAGATGCTGGCGTGCTTGCAGTCCACCTCGTCCCATTCGAGCTTGCCGAACAAGTTGCCGT
>Ga0326514_10000411_pt1 | contig 29263 bp, 46 predicted proteins | sample 3_2548_0518_D_FD_203653 | JGI IMG/M metagenome (GOLD analysis project Ga0326514, IMG submission 203653) | Bovine rumen microbial communities from UC Davis, California, United States - 3_2548_0518 | ecosystem: Host-associated > Mammals > Digestive system > Stomach > Rumen | place: USA... | reverse complement strand
AGTTTACAGACACTGGCAAGGGTTATTATCATCCTCTTTGTAATGAAGGTCTTTATAGATATAAGGAGCAGTTGCACGATGACCTTCTTAAGACCAAGATTGGTATGGAATATGCCAAGAATGGAATTATTGAGAAGAACATTATGGATGGATATGATGCTGGTTGGCTTTCTCCTGATGGTGAGTTCTATGGTGCCAATGGTGAAACTTCTGCTTTACTACACATGAATCTTGCCGAGCAGATTTTCAATGCTCCAGCAAATAAGTACGCAGTACGAATGATGAAGGATGGAGTAACCATTTTTGCTAGTGGTGACCAGCCAGATTATTGGTTAGAGAAGAATGGTTGGATTAAAATTCATCACAATGAGATTTACGGTAGTTTCATTGGTGAAAGAGATCCTGCAAAGCGAACTAAGGACTTCCCATATCACTATTGTCCTACTGAAATTCAGATTAAGATGATTTGTGATTATGCAGATAAGTTTTATGGAGGTAAGTTCCTCACTGAGGCTAGCTGCATAGGATTTAAGAAGGATCCTGAGGTAACAACTTATAAGGTTCGCCAGATGGATGAGTTTAAGTTGCATGAAACATTTGGTCGATAATGGAATACGATAAGAAACATTGGACACCTGAAGGATTTGCTGCCGATGGCTCAAGGACATATAAAGCAAAGAAAAGCTATGAAACTGAATTGAAAGCTCAGAAAATATGTTTTGAAATAAACTTAAAGCCTGAGACAATTCATAAATTAGTTGCTTACAAATGTCCAATATGTAATAAATGGCATGTAGGTCATCATGGCGGCAAATCCTTAGATGAAAAAGATAAGGTAAAAATTCAGAAACAATATAATGAATGGAAAATAATTCACAGTATAAGATGAAACATTTACTTTTTGTATTTTTTGCATTATTACTTAGTTCATGTTATTGGGACGAGGATTTGAACAATTATAATACTTATAATGGCAAACAATCTCGAGATGTAAAAAATTTCTGGTATTATAATGATACATTGTTTAAAAATCATGAATATTGCCAACTTATAGGTACATTTGAAAATGATACAACAAATGAGTATCATTACGTAAATAGACGTTGTACAATTTATAATGACACTATTTATCCAAAACCTCGTTATGTTGGGCCAAATAATACTATTTTTAACGGAATAATCATAATTGACAGTATAGAACATTTTGTAAACATTAAACTTAATTAAGAAAAAGTACTATGGATTATTCTATTTTTCCTTATTGGATGGGCATTTCAAATTTCGGAGAACTCATACTTGCAATATTTTGTATGATGCTTTTGTTCTTCCTATATTGTCTATTTGGTTATGCATTTTGTCCAAATTCGCTCAAAGTTCAGTGGATTAGAGCATTATATATTCTATTTTGGCCTATGGGAATTGTACTGACGTTATTATCATTTCCATTTATGATGATTTACGAATTTAGTAAGCCACCTGAGGTACAAGAAAAGGAATTAAAAGAATTTATAAAAGAATACAAATAAATAAATTAAACTATGGAGCATAATATTATAATTAGTGATGTTTGTGAAAATGCGCACATAAATACAATTCTTTGCAAGAAAGATGACTTTATGCGTATGAAGGATTTCATCAACAATGAAACATTGGAAAATGGCTACGGTATTCTTATATCAAACCCAATTTTTGCATGGAAATATGATAATGGTGAAGAGTTTCATAAGTACATCATATCTAATTTGGTTAAAACATACACTGGTGGAATTTTACTTGAGCCATTTGCTGAATGGGAAGATTATCTCGAACAAATAACTCTTTATAATAATGAAGATATGAGTTTTTATGAAGATAACTTTGTAGCAGTTTATAAATCTTTACGTCCAAGCGATTATAATCATAAACCCGGATATAATGAAATATGATTCCTTGTTATTGTATTAAAGAAAATAAAGAAGATGGATTTAAAATAGGTGATGAATGTTACTATCATATAGGGTGGCACAATCATCGATATGTCTATCATCACATGGCTAAATATGCAGATGGCATGTACACAGAAAAAGAGTTTAATGAATATTTTAAAGAGGGCTTTTTAGAATGAACAATATTAGCAATTATGTTTTAGAATTTGTACTAAGTTTTCTTGGTTATATGTTTATGAATTTGGCATTTCCTGAAATGGGATTTTGGAGACGTATGGCATTAGCAGCAAGTTTTGTATGTTTCTATGGCTTTATGAAAATTGTTGAATGGACTAAACCCGATAAATAATCATGAAAACTGAACTTTTTGAAACATTACAAGATTTTAAAGATTGGCAAACAATGATGTCAATTGAATATGAAAATCATAAATATCTCATTAAACATATTCGTGCACCCAAGAAATTTCCCGCAATTATGATATGGTATTTCCAACCATGGGATGAAGACCATGATGATGAATATCATTATAAGTATATTTACAAAGACAGTTTTGATACATTAAAACGTTTTGAATTTACATATCACAATCCATTTAACATAATTGTAAAATGAATACAGTACTTTTAGAAACAAAACAAGATTACATTGATTATTGTGTTGAAAATGATGTACTAAATATTCCACGAAAATATGCTAGCCAGTATACGGATATTGATGGAGGAATTGATCATGATTTATATGATGTGATAAGTATAGATGGCAAATATATTTCATCTGAACCATTAGCTTATCCGTGTATTTTTGTTTGGACATGTATAGATGGTGATAATGATATTTATAGGGGCGAATTTATTTATCCTGGCGATTTTGAACTAATGAAAAAATATAAACATGAATAGAACATTACAAATTTTACGCACATATAATTATGCTGAACGCAATCATTGGCAATTGATGGCAGATTTGTCAAATAACGATTATGATATTGATTATTTTGGTGGACGAGCAACTATCAATGATAATTTTGACTATTTTCTTCAGACACTAGAGGATGAATTTGATATGCATAAGGTATTTGACTGGCTTAGAGATACTGTAAGAGAATGCACAGATGAGCAAAAGACAAAAAATAAAGTTAATTATCAGGGTTGTATTGATGAATGTAATTTGCTTTTGAAAATAGCTCATCAAGATTATTTAATTTTTTCTAATAATATTTGAATTTTTTCAATAGCATATCTATATTATATATGTAAAACAATTAAATTTCAACAATATGATTAAGAATGGAACTTTCGTAAAGATTACAAATTTGGAAAAGACTTACAAGTTTGTAGATGCAAAAGGTCGTCCAGTCTTACCTTCGTCTTATAAAGCAATCGCAAGACATTTCGACAATTTGCAGATTACTGCTAATGTTGATGGTATTTATACCGCTAACGTAATGGCGAACAAGCTTTATTTCGTAACAGGAATTGAAGCATCAGATGTTGAAGTAATTGATACATATTGGACAATTGATCTCAATAATGGAAACATTATTCAGGTCGAAAAGCCCACAAAGGTAATGTATATTCTTGGTTTGGTATTTAAGACTGAGGAGGCAGCTACTAATTTCTATAACGCAAAGAAAGAAAAGTTTGAAAATAAGGATTAAATATGGCAACAAAATCAATAACTTATAAGATTCAGGCATTTGTTCCTCAGTATCCAAGCATGAAGTTTGGACGTAATAATCGTAAACGTACATATTCGCCTGAAATTGAACATAACATTCCAGAAGATTATATTGTAACTGAGGATCCTATGGAGTTAAAATATGTTTCAGTACATACTGAGGAAGGATATTTTTCATATACATATTTTAACATTTCTGAAGAGCAGTATAAGCGCATTGCACATAAGATTGTTTGGCCAACTGAAATTTATAAGGAAACTGGTTATCTTGGCGCCATTATTTTTAGGGTAACTTATGATGAAAAGACTTGGGATATTCTTTGCTGGTTGAATGAAAAGACGTATAAGGATAAGAAGTATATCAATCTTTATCCTTGTAATTATATAAATCACAACACTGGTTATTATTCACATGGTCAGATGTATGAACTTCCTAATCGTGCAGTCAAAGTTTTTTTAACAAAAGAGGAATGGGAAGCTGATAAGAAAAAGAAAACATCTGAATCATATAAAAGACATAAAGAAAGTTGGGAAAAGAGAGATGAGGTAACTGCGGGTGCACCAACATTCTCATTTGCTACTCCAAAGTTTAAAATTCTCAATGTTGTTCAGAAAACTGATTGGGTGAAGGACGCTAAAGTTGGAGATATTATTCATGGTGAGACTCCAATCATCAAGACAAATAAGAATGGTAAAGCAGTTGGTTGTCTACATGGAGGCATGAGTTATAGTAATTATGTGGATGTATATTTGAATGGAAAAAAGGTTCGTTCAATTTCACCACTTACATTTCAGGATTTGTTCTTAAATAACTATAAAGTAGAGGAGGTAAAGTAATGAATATTTTTACTGAATTAGTTTCACATATTAAGCGTCGCATTGAATTGGAAAAACAGATTGACAAATTGGTTTATGCGTGGTTACTTGATCATTATACTCTTTGGACAAATGATTTGCCAACCGAAGATCAAATAGGTACATTGTATATTGGTCCTAATAATGCATATCCTGAAAGTTCAAGTTATTACAATGATTTTTGTAAACGCAGTTGGGGATGGGACTGGTGTTTTACACATGACTATGATAAAATCAAAATCAATTTCAATACAGTAAAAAATCAGTGGCTTGATATTGACGAAGATAATGAGAAAGTAGTTACATTTGAAGAACTTTTAAAGTATAATGGGTGATTATGCGGATTTTATCAATGATAGATTGATGGACAATCATTTTAGGGATATGGATAATCCAGATTCTGATGATGATTGGGTTGACGGACAAACCATTTATGTTCAAAGAAAACCTTCTGAATTTCCTCTTGAGCAAAATTTTGACTACATAAAAATGCCATTAAATCAATTGAAAATTGGCGATGTGTGGTTAATGCGTAAAGGTATTGAAATAAAATGCAAACTGAATGAAACTGTAATAATTAAAGCCATTACTGAAAAGGCAGTTTTATTTGAATTTGAAGAAGAATGGTTTAATACATTACATTGGCAAATGAAAGGTTTGCAATTTTGGTTACCGAAATCTATATTATACAAACATAAACAACATATTAAAGTAATTTATGTCCCAAGATGGACAACAATAGACATAATCAATAAACCTGAATAAAATGGGAGCATATACTTGGACATTTGTACGAATTGATAAAGTTACTAAAGAGCAAGCTAATTCATTAATTGAATATGCATTGCAAAGTGGACAACATACAACTTATGGAGAATATTCTAAATTGACAGAAGAGGAATACATTCCTAAGTGGATTAAGATGCATAAAAAGCATTATGATTATTTTGTTAATGAATGCGGTGTATCGCCAGAAAAACTAACTGATGAAGCTCTAATTAAAGAGATTAGAAACAAGATGAAGAAATGGCATTATACACGCAAATGCTATCAAAAAGTTCTTGATGGAGAGATGTCTTTTGTTGATATGATTAAGAAAACACATCAACTGACACATAGAAATTTCTTAAGTGATTTTTATATCACTAAACATAAAGGACATTATTTTGTAAATCTTAAGAGTGAAATATTTAGAAACTATGAATATTGCGATGAGCAATTTGATACAGTAGATGATCTTATTAAACATCTTGAAGATCCTAAATGCAAAAGCATTTGTGATTTTACAGCTTTAGATGAAAACAATGTTCAACCTGATTATGGACCACTTACAGAAAAACTTCGTCAAAAAATTGTAGAATACTACAGCGCAATTGGTGATGGTAATTTTGTAGTTCATTTTGGATAATTATGGAAGATAAAGATTGGTTTGATGACTTAGAAAAATATTTTCCAATAGATTTATTGACAGAAGAAGAAAGAAAATATGCTATAAATTTAAATGAAAAATATGGGCATATTGAAAGTCTCAAATATATTAAATCTATTAGAAATGATTTTGGATTAAAAAGTGCAAGAATTTATTATGATTTGTATATAAATAATGAAACTTTATGAGAGCACGTTGTATTTATATGGAAGGCCCAAAATGGGAATCAATTAATGTTGATGAAGTTAAACAAATTCATTTAACCCCATTTGCTTATTTCAATATTGAATTTAAAGATGGAAGTAACTATAGTTACGATAAATTAGATATGACAAATGATTAATAAGTTAACACAAAGACATTCTTATGATAAGATAGAAGACTACCATAAATATGTTATTCAATGTCCATGTTGTGGTACTATTCTAAATTTTGGAAAAGAAGATGTATATAAAGCTGAAGATAACTATTGCTTACATCATGAATATATTGATTGTCCTGAATGTAATGAATCAATTATGTTAAATGATGACGATTATTTTGGATATTAATGAAAAGAGTTATTGACAGTTTATGTGGTAATTGTGTTCAAAGACACATTGCAAGAGATGAATATAGAAAATGGTTAGAATCTGAACCCAAAAATTATTCAGATCCTGATTATGCTCTTAAACATGAAGATTGGGAATGGGAAGAACCAATGGAAAATCCTTGTGCATATTGCACATTAAATAATATTGGATAATATGAGTGTAAGAGAAAAGGTTAGAACATTATATAGTCGTAATGGTATTCGCATTATAAAGACTGAAAATATTCAGGATCCTCGTAAACGTTGGGGTCTTGAGGAAACATCACGTTGTGAACGTCTTGAAAATGTTGCCATACATAAAGAGCGTGGAGAATATGTTGAAACAAAACATGAATCTCCACTTGGCTTCTATTATACTACTCGCGAATGGAAAAATTATGAATCATATAATAAGAGACCAAAAAATGCTACATATAGAAAATACATCATTTGGCTTGAGAGTACAAAATATGAACTTGAATATCCTATAGAGTATTGCGCAAATGATAATGTTCAACATATAAATGTTGATATGAGACCTTGGGATATTCTTCCTGGATATAAGGGAATGCCCGATAATATGATTAATGCGCTTGTTAAAGAGGCAAATCGTTTTATTGATTTAATATTTGAGTATAAAAAGACATTTGAACTTAAGCTTACACCTGAACAATATCGTAAATCTATTATGGTTGATTTATTTGGATATGAAGATGGACCAAAAATTCAGCCAAATGATATTAAAATATTAGCACATGGATTTGATTTAAAAGAATCATTCAGAAAGAGAAAAGAATCATGATAAATGCAGAAGCAGCTAGAAATATTTCAATAAAGTGCAAATTCACTTATATTGAATCACTTATTAAAAATGCAGCAAATAAAGGTAGTCGTTGTATTTCTTTAATGGGTGAAAATATTTATTTAGGTGAAGATGAAATTAAAGAATTGAATGAACTTGGTTATAAAGTTCGTCAAGGACAATCGGGTAAATACGGAGCATTTGATATTATAAGTTGGTAATATGGGAGATTGGAACGAAAAACATATAACATATTGGTGGTCTGCAAAATATGGTAATATCAGACCAAAGTCTCGCTATGTCATTCTTTTTAGTCTTAAGGGGCAATATGGTGTAACAGGATATTCACGTTCTGAATATGATGATTTAGCACCATGTTTAGATGAATGTGATGAGCTTAATAAAATGTATGCAACTCATCCTATTCCAGTAATTCTCGAAAAGAGAGAAATAAGAGCAAACAGATATTCTAAAAAGCATCTTGAGACTATTTGGGATTACTCAGATGGTAAAAGTTGGTGGGGATATATTGTTCTTGATATGAAAGAATGCAAAGCTATTCGAGTTGGTGGTCATGGATTCCATTGTCAAAATCATATTTGCTATAACACATGTAAATCTATAAATGGTTCAATGGAAACTAGAGATTATTTCTTTAGAGATCCTGAAGTTTGTCCAGACGAATATAAGTGGAAAAATGGCGAATATGCTGGATGGCTTCAATTTAGATGGGGTGATGGTACTAATGCTATTGGATATGTAAAGCCACCAAAACAAAAGAAAAAGACACAAGAAGAACTTTATGAAGAAATGGAAGCAGAAGATTATCTTAATGAAATTCAGAAAGATTATGAAGCTGAATTAATTGAGAATAAGTTTGCTGACATAATTGATAAAGAGACTCAGAAACGTCTTATGGATAGGTATGGATGGTAATTTCTAATATATCTCAGGGTTATTCTCGTTAATTCTGAGATACTTTTTTCTATATTCTAATAGGTTTATAATCTATTGACAAAGTATTAAATCATGTTAAATCATGTTATATTTTAAATTTTTGATAGTTGGTTGGGCAGAAGATGTTAAAGACTACATGTACCCAGCGATTATATATTCCAATATCGAATGGAAAGACAAATATTTTGATAAGGGTGGAGATAGAGGCATGAAAGATGCACAAAATTTAGCTTTACGTGCTTATAATCATCATTATGTTGATAAAGAAGTCAAAGGTATAGTTGTTGCCGAACTTGGTAGAAAAATCAATGATGAAGAAGATTATGAAATAAAAGAAATCTTTAATGGTTTTTCTATAATACAGGCAAAAGAATGGTATGAGTCATGTTATGATTATGGCTATGGTGGCGACTTTGGAAATATTGATACAACATGGGAATTATCAGATTTAACAGATAGTGATACATTTATTTCAATAAATGACTATTTGCCTGAAGATGTTTGCTTTTGTATTTATGGACGTAATCCTAACGATAAAAATATTAGAACATTTACAAAGGATTGTGTTTGTAAATTTGAAGATGGTACGTTAAAATTCACTCATCGAATTATGATTGATCCAAATGATGAAGATGAGAAAATGGAATGGTTAAAAGAATGGACAAAACGTTGTCTTAAAAATGAAGCAAATTCACAAAATGGATGTGTAACTTGTTGTCCAGCATATCATTGGCAAATGCCTAAAGAATGGGCAGATAGAGTAGTTGCCTGGAGATGGTTTAAAGAAGGAGAAGGAAAATATCAATATATGTAATATGAGCATGTTTACAAAACGTCGTAAAATTGCACGACAGGAAAAAGAAGAAAAACAACGTAAGTGGGATGAAAATGTTAAGAAGCAGAATAAAAGTATGGAAAATATGATTAAAGCTGCAGAAATAATTGAAAAAGAACATCCTGAATTTGAATCTCTAAGTGGAGATGAGCGTGTAAAATTATTTGGAGAAACATTTAAGAAAGTGCAAAATGATACTAAGCATTGATTTTAGAACAGATATTCCAGCATTTTACTCAGACTGGCTGATGAATAGATTTAAGGAAGGATTTGTTTATTTTAGAAATCCTGCATATCCTGGGACTATTCACAAGATAATTCTTGACAAACATCATATTGAAGGAATTATGTGGTGTTCAAAAGATTATCTTCCAATTCTTCATGTTCTAAATCAAATTACGGATAAGTTTCCAAGTGTATTTCATTACACAATTACAGGATATGGAAAAGACATTGAACCAAATGTACCAAGTTTGGATCAATCAATTTATACGTTTAAGGAACTTTCACATAGATATGGCAAAGAAAAAGTAATATGGAGATATGACCCAATATTATTGACAGATAATTATGGAATTGTCAGACATATAAATCAATTTACGGATATATGTAAAGAATTATATAATTATACAGATAGAGTTGTTATTAACTTTGTATCATTATATGAAAAAGTAAAACGTCATATGCCTAATTTAAAAGAATTAACATATGATGAAAAACTTTTGATAGTTAAAAAGTTTTTAGAAATCACTAAAAAATATGGTTTGAAACTTCAAACCTGTGGAAATGGCTTGCAATTTAAAGACTTAGAAGGTGTAGAAGTAACTGGTTGTCTTGATGAACATGCTTTGAATCTAATGGGTATTTATCCAAAGTCTCCAAAAGGAAATGCAGTACCTTGGGGATGTCTATGCTATCCAAATACCTGTATTGGCGAATATAATACATGCCTACATAAATGTAAATATTGCTATGCTTCGGCTGATTTTGATAAATGTGATGAGAATTTCAAAAAACATGACCCAAACTCTCCATTACTAATTGGATGGCCAAGAGGTGATGAAAAAATTATTGAAATGAAGCCAAAACTTCTTAACACAAAACAATTAAAGTTAGATTTTTAAATTTATTATATAATATATGGGAAAGCAAAAATCAATGACAGTTTGGTTTGCGGTCAATAAATCTGGATTTATTGGTTTATTTGCAGAAGAACCAAAAAGAAATGAAGAAACCGGAAAATGGGATTCGAAATTTCCATTTGTAAATTCTTTGGTTTATGACCAAGTTGTAGCACTCGTTGAAAAGGCAGGTTTAAAATGGGAAAGTGAACCCGAATGTATCAATATAAATTTTGAATAATTATGGATGATTCGTTGCCGTATAAACAATTAGAATAAATGTGAGTACTGTGTACTCACATATCATAAATATATTTGCGTTTTGAAATATGGAATTACAGTATTTTGATAAATTTGAGTATACTTATAAGCAGTACGCAGGTTATTCTATAGGCAAAATTGTTGAAGAGCTTAACAAAATGGGCCAAGAAGGTTGGGAATTGATAAACAATATTAAAGATGAAATTGGTCGTCCGCGATATATTTTCAAACGTCGAATAATTTGTAAGCAAGTATGAAAGTAATTTTTCTAGATATTGACGGTGTTCTAAATTCTGAAGATTTAGCAAGAAGACGTATTGAACATTTTCATGAATGGAATGATAGAACAAATGAAAAGTTTTATGATTTTATTGATGAGAATGCAGTTAAATTAATTAGTGATTTATGTGAACAATATGACATCAAATTAGTTATATCGTCTTCATGGAGGTCATGGACTCTAGAAAAAACTATTGCTGATTTTTCAAGTGATTATATGTTACTTCTACATCCTCTAATTCCATTCATTATTGGTGTTACACCAAGAACAGAATCGCGAATAAGAGGAGAAGAAATAGCAATATATCTTCAACATAATAGTGATATTACAAATTATTGTATTATCGATGACGATGATGATATGCTGCAAGAGCAAACATCAAATTTTGTACAAACTAGTTTTTGGCATGGTCTTACTGATAAACATCTGCCAAAAATAAAAAGTATACTAAAGTTATAATAGGAAACATTTTATACCATCTTTTGTAAAAATTTTTTATTTTTAATCATCAAAGGTATAAAATGTTTCCTGTTTTGTTAACAAAATAGACCATTAATTGAATATTCATATTTTGCAAACTATTTTATAAATGGATATTCTGATAGAATGTGGGTAGAATATATTTAAGTGGGTTTCAGAATTCTTTTTTATAAACTTAAATATAATTTAACTGCCTATGAAAAAGATTTTTATGACAGTATTGTTCGTCTTATCATTTGGATATTTAGGAACAATGGCTCAAACTCCCGAATTTAATAGTATTGATGGTTCACAACGTGTCGAAATAGTATGCAAGAAAATGTATACTGGTGTAGCTATTTGTAAATTGAAATGTGGTGATGTTTATGATGGTGAATTTGTAAATGGTAAACCAAACGGTCAAGGAAAATATACTTGGGTAGACGGTGATGTATATCAAGGTGGATTTGTTAATGGTTTGCAAAATGGTTATGGATCAGCTTTCTATGCCGATAAATGTAATGTTTATGAAGGTGAATGGAAAGATGGTAAACGTAATGGCTATGGAAAATTGACATGGGCTAATGGTGATGTTTATGAAGGATATTTTGTTGATGATGAAAGATGTGGAGAAGGTAAATTTACTGCAGCCAATGGAGATGTCTATATTGGTCATTATGAACATAGTTTAAGAAATGGACAAGGTAAATATTATTATGCAAATGGTGATGTTTATGAAGGTAACTTTATAAATGGCAATAGAACAGGTCTTGGTGTTTATCTTTATGCTAATGGAAATAAATATGAAGGCAACTTTTTAGATGATAAAATTGATGGATATGGTGTTTATCAATGGACTTCTGGAGCAACTTATGCTGGACAATTTAAAGAAGATATGCGTAATGGACAAGGAATTTATACATTATCTTCAGGAAAACAGATAGCCGGAAATTGGAAAGACAATCGATTAAATGGAAATAGTGAAATACTTGCACAAAGATAAGGAAGTTGAAAAACTTCCTTTTATTTTTGTATATTATTTGAATTTTGACCAGAAGTTTCTATATTATATATGTAAAACAAACAAAATATTGTATAAATGGCAACTTTCGAAAAGACTTACAATGGTACAATAAAGACCAATGAAGATGGGTCTCAAATGCAGATGTATTTCAAATTTCTTCCCGAAGATGTAGACAAATTTATTGTTATCAAATGGAGATATGAGCAGCATATGTTCTTTGGTGCTCTTTTTGGTACACAGTTATCTATCAATGGTCATAAGCTTTCTCCCAATGAGGATTTAGATTTTTACGGAGTATATAAAATTGAATGGCATTCCGATTGGCAGAAGAAAGAGAACAATATGGGTTATAAGGTTAAGCTTACTCCTGTAGGCAATTACATGGCTTGGTGTCCTAATCGTTCTTGGTATACTTCTGATATGGAAAGTCATATCAATAAGACATATAATTTATTTGAAGAAAATCCCGTATTTAACACTTTTGAAGAAGCACATAAATTCGCTTGTGACAAAAATTTCGAACTTTATCCGGAGTCAAAATCAGTATTGAAGACAATTTTTTCTTGGGCAGTTAAATAATTAAAGATATGACAAATGCTGAAGTAATTAACACATGTGAATCATCACGTTTCCATCTTATTTGTATTTCACCTGAGATGGATAAGTTTATTAAAGAAAACTATACCAAAGGAGATAGTGAAGGTAAGTTTTATAAAGTTTATCGCCAAGGAAATGACGCTAAATACGGTCATTATATGATTAACCCACGTACAAAACGTTGGCGTAATTCTACATTTAGTGAGTTTTATGGTGGAGGTATTGTAGACTAAAAATTACGATTATGACAAATATTGAAGAGTACATGAAAGATAAGGAGTTCTTTAAGTGGAACCCATTTCTAAAAGGTTATATTTCAAATGAAGACCGCAAAAAACCTATTCAGTGGAGTAATATCGATTTTCATTTCTTTTGTAAGCACGCTGATCTTTTAGGTGCACCTCTCGAAGTGCGTTTGATTTCAAATTATAAATTTACTGATTATCGTAAAGAGTTTATGCGAGCATTCATGCAATTTATATTTGAATGGAAAGATGAAGTTTGGTCACATCTTAATGGGTATTCTGGTCTTGATTGTGTTGAATTTGAATTTGATGATAACATCAAATTTGAATTTAATGGTGTAAGATTTGACTAAATTTTGATATATTATTTGAATTTTGATTGATAAGTTCTATATTATATTTGTTAAACAATAAATAATATGCTTAAGTACAATTCTAAAGACACCGAAAAGATGATTGATGTTTTTGCTGCACTTGCAGAAAAACGTGATAACCCAGCCGAAATTGGTAATGAGATAGTTAAGCTTCTTGATTACCCGGTACCTGTTCTTCAGGAATTTCTCAAGTGCATGGACGTTTTGGAAAAACATGACGAAAATTATCTTAAGGAAAACTACATGGGTGTTATTGGATATATCACACTTCGCATAAATTTAGTAAAAGTATGAAAGACTATTTAGATCACCACAGTGAGAATTATGTAGGAATTGAGGGTTGCTACAATGGTATGGATGCTAATGATTACGCATTTGAGGAAGCACTTAAAAATTTAGAAAAATAATATGAGTTTTTGGTATAATGACAATTTAAAAATTGAGTTTAGAGCAGTTCCGTATTCAACATCTCATGTTCTTGAATATCGAATTAGTCCTGATCAAGATTTGAACTTTGAAGTTGAGAAATCATTTCTTGGCATTAAGTACAAGAAAAAGAAGAAGTATAGTACTAGTTGGCGTGAGCCTCAGCAATTTCTTAATTATCCTGGCGCTTGTCATTATTATGAAGATGATTGTTATTTACCAATTTTCATACGAAATAAAAAAGATCTTGAAGAGTATAAAGCAAAATTTAAAACAATTGGTGAATTTTATGATTGGTTGAATAAAGCAAATAAGCGCGAAAAAGATGAATGGCTAATTGAACGAGCAAATTATCTTGAAGAACATAAAGATTGGTACTAATTTTTTCATTAATATTTGAAAAATTGATAAAAATTTCTATATTAAATATGTAATAAAAATCAAATAAATAATATGGAAAAGCAATTCAACAACGTAGATCGACAGATTAAGTGGGAAAAGTTTATGAACGAGCATGGTGAGCCTACTTGGGAAGGCGGAAATAAGATTTTCCGAGAGCTTGAGCAGGCAATGCGAGAGGAAAAGGACAACTATCGTAGACGTATTCTCGATATGATTTATTGGTTGACTGACACAGTTAAGGGTTTACAGGACACCAAGAAGGTCTACGACAAATATAAGGATGAAAAGAATCCAACTAAGTCATTTGAATACATTTATAAGAAGCTTCCCGGAATGCTTCACTATCATAAGGAAGCTTTGGCCGCAATTGAACAGGTAAACAAAATGGCTATGGAAATGTATGGACAAATCCTCACAATGGCTTTGGAAGATCGTGAAGAAGCTCTCAAGGCTGAATATGAAGTATTAAATAACTACGATAATAACAATAACAATTAAATTTTTAACAATTATGCCACGTATTCCTTGGAACCCTCGTAATTACAGCTATGGAGCTGGTAGTAACTTTGGACCTGCAGCCTTAAATATACTTCGTGATGGTAAAGGTTATGTAGGAAGTGATGGACTCGTACATAGTTATAAGGACGAAAAAGAAAACAAAAAGTAATGTTTTACCACTGAGCTAAAAGGATCGAAACAAATTTAGTAGTAAAAACATTTAAAATTAGTTAATTATGGGAAAGCAAAAGAGATCAGAAAACACGTATCAGAAGATTAACACTATCTTCATGAGGGATGCTAAGAATGTAATTATGCCTTATGAACCATTTACCGAGCCAGAGTTCGAGTACCTTCGTGGTCTTAAGTGGCGTGGTGAAGAGAAAATTGATGGAACTAATATGCGTATTGAGGTCACTAAGGAACAAGTAATTGCAGGCGTTAATGCTCCTGCCGGTCAAGGTAATACCGGTGTAAAGTTCAATGTTCGTATTGCTGGTAAGACTGATAACGCACAAATTCCTAAGAACTTGCTTAAGCACATGCAGGAAAAATATCCTGATGAAAAGGTACTTGCTGCACTCGGTCTTAAGGAGTTCATTCCAATTGATGAATGGGAACTTGAACACAATTGGTTAACCTATGAGCAAATTCCTGATATGTACACCATTTATGGCGAGGGTTATGGTGAAGGTATTCAATCAGGTGGTTGGTACATCAAGGGTGGTAATGAGTTCATCGTTTTCGATGTTAAGGTAAATGATATTTATCTCAAGACAGATGCTCGTGATGAAATTGCCACTAAACTTGGAGCACCTATTGTTCCTCTTATGGGTTACTTCACATTGGATGAAGCAATTGATTTCGTAAGAAAGGGATTCCGTTCAGTAGTTGCCGAAAATCCTGAAGCAAAGATGGCAGAAGGATTGGTACTTCGTACAGACCTTGGTCTTCGTAACCGTATGGGTAAGCGACTTATCGTAAAGGTTAAGTATGAGGACTTCCAAAAGTACCGTAATGTATATGGCACTGACGGTCCCGTTGAACAACCACGTAATGAAAATTACCAAAAGTAAAAACACATTTAATTGTATTCAGAATCCACTTGCTTGTGAAAGTAGGTGGATTCTTTTTCTATTTTAAATAAATAGATACTAACTAATATGAAATATTGCCTTTGCACAATTATACGTAATGAACAACAATATCTTGAAGAATGGATAAAGTACCATTTAGATTTGGGATTTGATAAAATTTTAATTTATGAAGATACTGGAAGTTCATCACATAAAGACATTACTTCTAAATTTGATAAAGTTGAATTAAAGTCTTGTAGTGAATTTAAAGTAACAAACATTGAGCAAAGACAAGTAATATATTTTCGTCAAATTGTCAAATATGTTGATTTATTAGATGAATTTGATTGGATGATGTATATTGACATTGATGAATTTATAACGTTTGAAAATCCAAAATCAACATTAGACGAAATCTTCAATAACTTCTCAAAATATCAAATTGTAAAATTATTTTGGCAAAATTATAATGCTAATGGTCATATAGAACAACCTATAGGTAATGTGTTGGATAATTTTACAGAAAAATGTGATATTCTCGAACGTCATAAGCCAGATAATTCATCATGCAAATTAGCATTAAATCTTAAACAACTTGATATTATATTGACTTCATTTGATCAACATAGAGTGTTTAAAGGAAATTGGTGTAATACAGAATATGAGAATATTCCAGAGAAAATCACATATAAGCAAATTTACATTCGACATTATATTACAAAATCATTTGAAGAATATATTAGCAAAATATTTATTCGTGGTCAATTTTTTAATTCAAAGCATTTGGATGATTTTTTTGAACTTAATCCAAAATTAGCTCCTATTAAAGATAAGTTATGTGAAAAATATGCTTACATTATAAACAATTATTCACTACCAAAAATTATACATTATGTTTGGTTAGGAGGTAATAAAACCAAACTTGTTAATAAATGTATTGATAGTTGGAAAAAATATTGTAGTGATTATAAGATAATTGAATGGAATGAAGAAACAATAAAGCAACTTCAATTTACTGAAGCAGAAAAGAAATTTTATGATATGTTCTATTCAAAAAAAGATTATGCTGCGGTTTCAGATTTAATAAAATTAAAAGTTCTCTATCAACATGGAGGAATATATTTTAATACAGATATTGAGCTAATAAAGTCAATTCCTGACTACATGAGAGAACATAATATTTTGACTTTAGAGCAATTCAATTTTGATATAACTACAACAGTGTGGGGAGCATATGCAAACAATAGATTTGTACAAATAATTTTGAGTAAATTCAATAAAGTTATTGAGACAAATCAAATAGTCAGTTATGGAAATAAATGGACAATAAATAACTTACTAAAAATAGTTATTAGTAGTTATAACATACATTTCAAAGCATATCGTAATTATAATTTTATTGACTACGTGATTTATGCACCCATTTTTTTCTGTCCAAAAAATCTAATAACTCAAGAAACAAACATAAATCAATATACCATAGGCATACATCATTATGCTTTATCAAGAGTGAAAAATATTAAATAATATTTGAATTTTTGTTAGATATTTCTATATTATATATGTAATTAAAATATAATAGAAATGAATATCACAGCAATCGGTTTCGCAAACAAGTTCTATACACTTTGGAATATAACTGAGGAGACAAGACCTCTTGGTAATGGTTGCAATTATGTAGTAACTCACTACACCTACATTAAGAACATCTCCTTTGATAAGGAAACCGCTCTTGCAAAGTACCCCAACGCTACACTAGATGAAAACCTCCGTGGTAAGACACAGTCATGGAATTCTGAAAAGGAGGTTTGGAATAATGTAGACGTATTCAGATTCGGTAAGTATAAGTATGAGAAGATTGATAATACTGATTTGAATTATCTCTCATGGTATTGGGATCAGATTGATGGAGATCATAAGGAATATGTAGGTAAAATTCTTGAAGCTAATGGTTATGAAATTCGTACAAATACATATACTGATTATTACGGCGAAATTCATACAAGTACATATCTGATGGATCCGGAGTCTCTTGAAAATGAACGCCTTGAGGAAATTGAAAAGAACAAGGTTTTGACCGAACTCGCTAAGAATGAGCCTCTTAACATTTGTATTGATCACAATCCCAATTATGAAGGTAATTGCCGAATTGGAGATGTTATCTACCACTTCCAGCAGGTACATGAAAATTACTATCAGGGATTTGAGTACTACCTCCCGGTTCTTAATGGTAAGCAGAAGAGAATTAAGAATAAGAATCTGGTGATCAAGAATTTCACCTATCGCACTGAAGACAATGGCCTGATTACTGTAGAAATTTTGGACTTTGAAATTAAAAAATAGTTTTAATCTATGGATTCAAAATACGATTACTTGAAGCATTTCAAGAAAGAAGATTTAATGCATTTATATGCAGAATTAGATACAAAATATAAGACAGAAACTGAGAAATTACGTAAGCAATTAAATGATACTCAAAAGGAATGTCATGAAAAACTTCAAGACATGGAAGAGCGTCATGAAAAGCAAATGTATCGTGCTTGGAAACAACATGTTGATACGCATTATTTAGAACGTTTCTTAAAGGAGTATCTTTCTGAAAAACTTAAATTGGATGTATCTGAAACCTCTGGAGATGAAGGATGGCAAACTATAAATGTTGACTTAGTTCTTGATGGATCTCGTATTAGTGGAGGTGAAGGTTCAATAAATACACGTTGGAGATAATATGAATAGAGCAGAACGTAGACGTCGTACACAAGTTATATGGGATAGACGTGCAAAATTATATTATAGAACAAGTTGGGCAAATATTCCGTGTGAAGAGCAAGAATGTCCACCTCATAATTACAGAATAAAATGTAATCACCGTTATTGGCGACCAGCTGAAAATTGGAAGGAATATCAGCATAAGAATCCATCCATGCATCTTTATAAAAACACAGGTACAATATGGGATCATGGATATTGGACAAAGTATGAAAGACATAGATTGAATAAACAATCAAGAATGAATGCTCGTCATGATTTAAGAGCCGGTGAAGAAGATGTTTATGATAGAACAAACATAAAATGAGGTGAGGATTATTCCTCACCTTTTATTTTATTTTGCAGCATTGATAAAGCATCGTCTACAACAAATTTAGCTTTATTTGTATTTTTGTCCTTTTCTTCTGCTTCATCAATATTTTTCATTAAATTAGAATATTTCTCAGTCAATAACTTTGACAAATCGTTACAAATATTATCACGTGTTTCTTTATTATTGAACTGATGTACATATTTCGTTAACACATCCATTGTATCATTTTTAAGATTATGAAGTATATCGTGCAATGGTTGATCTAATTTAATTTCTTTATCATTCTTCTTAGCCTTTAGTTTGTTTTTTAATTGAATTTTGTACTCATTATTGGCTTTATCAATACGACCTACTGCACTATCTATTGTGTCATTAACTGGTAAAGCAGCATTATATTTCTCATCTGACTTATCGATGACATTTCTTTCAAATTTATCATCTTTATGCTGCTTTATATATTCTGATATGACATATTCATATTGTTCTTCTGACAAAATATATGGCAATTCAGAATATTCTTCCTCAATATGAAGAATTGGGAAAACATTTATGTGCTCCATTTTAAATTCACGAAGATTATAGTGCATTGGAGCAAAATTATCCAATTCATACAAGGCATCAGCAGCTTCCATAACTGTTAATGCAGCAATATGTATGCAGGCATCAGAATTATCTTTTCTATAAAATGTAAATAGCTTAAACATAATTGTATTGTTATATTTTTAAAAATCTGTTTCTTTGAATAAATCACCTTGTAAGTTCTTTGACTCATCCTTAGGTATGTCATTATTGTCTATTTGTGCAAATATATTATCGCGTAATGTATTTGTATTTTCTTGCTTACGCATAAATCTTTCATTAGACTTATCGAGTTCTGAATATTCGAAATAATCAAATTCCTTATGAACAACATTTTGAAGTTCATTTTCAACATCTTTAAGTTGCAATTTAGATGTGTGTTCCAATTCAGGTACTTCATCCTCATCCTCATTAACAACCATATTGTCCATCAAATCTGAGAAGAACTCCTTTGTATTCAAATTTCCATAGAGATTTGTCAAATCATTCTTTTGCTCCCAAAGTAATTCAAATGGACTTATTTTAACCATACCCTTTGAAGGTCTTCCTTTAATGACTACTACATTAAATATTTCACATATTAAGTCATAAATTTCCTCCAAGAAGTCAATATCCTCAACAACAATATCCTTAATTGAGTTTGCATATTTTGCTGAATAATTTGCCAACCATTGAGTTAATGATTCTTGTGAAATTACAGGATTTTCTTTTGCAAACTTTTGAGCATCCTTAATGTATTTATAAACTGGAAAGTCAAGACGTTTCTTTCGTCTATTACTTTCTATATTCACAAATCGTCTAATTCTGTCCAATTTTGCATAATTTATTTTATTCTGTTTTTTGTCAACACAATATTCATAAATTTCCTTAATAGTATCACATGTATAAAATTTATAAAGACCTAATATGATTGGGATATTTCGTTCAAGAATTTCAATACTTTCTACATAAAGATTATGTTCATCTCTTTCCTCTTTGTATTTGTCATCCTTAAATAATGCATAATCACCTTTCAATAATTCTTTATATGTGTCAATATTTCCATCATTCAAATGTTCTAACAATATAAATGTTTGATTAGTCCACCAATCATATCTTAAGTGACGACAAGATTTCATATATTCTTCCAACCATTCGAGCTTTTCTTCTGGTATACGCTCGTTATCATCAATTTTAGATGTATGGTACCCATAATATTTCATTCCGTCAATCATCACAGATAATTGTTTTGAATAGTCTGAATATCGTTCCTCAAATACTCTTAATTTATATGTTGTTTCATCAATGTAATATTTACAGTCATTTTCATCATATTTCAAATAACGATTTGCTGCCAATAATGACTGAATAAGAGGATTGTATTTTGACTCCTCATTATTTCTTTCAAGCATATCATTACAAGTTCTAATCAAATCTCGACTAAGTAATAAGTCCTTTTGAGATATTGACAAATCAAGAGGTAATGTATGATAATAATCAATTGGGAATCCTGTCGAATCTTCTTGTTCCAAAATTAATGTTATATAAAGGTCATTATTTCTAAGACGATTTGCAAACTGCTCAATATCTTGAGCAATCCAAGGTTCATTGAAATATACACTAAATGTGTATCTATCACAAATGTCTACTCCTACAGATAAATAATTTGTACAAAATACAATATCATTATTTCCTATTGTCTTGTCAATATTGATATTATCCATTGACTCATCACCATAGTTTGATTTTTTATAATAGAATGATTTGAGTTTATTTGGATATTTGTAAATATTTAAAAATTCCTGTATAAGTCCTGTGACTTGTTCATAGAACAAATTTCCCTTATTTGTTGGATAAAGAATCTTTTTGCCATTAAGAATGTCCTTTGCCATCATCTGACACATTTTCATCATTTTCTCATTCTTTGTTGGCACCATTACAACATTAAACTCCTTTTGTCTAAAATCTTCTTTTAACACTTTGATATGCTTAATTCCTGGGAAAAATAAAATTTCACCCGTTGGAGTTCCAGTCATCATAATGATTTTTGCTTTACAATTTGCCAAACGTTGAATTGTTGGAGACATAACATCTCTATATGATGATGTAAAAAGTAAATGAGACTCATCAATAACAATATACTCAAAATTTGCTTGGTCTAATTCCATAATATTCAAATTTGAGAATTTGTCAATTGTCATAGACATATTCTTATCACCAAGAATTTCGTCCAATGTTGGTCTTTTATTTCCATAATAATACAACCAATCTGATGTTTTTGTGTCAGCCTCAACCTTTGCTTGTATTGTAGATCTAAATGGAAGTATAAGCATAGTTTTGGCTTTTAATGATTTAATCATTTCAGTCTTACCATAACCTGCACCTGCTTCCAATAAAGTTATATGAGACAAATTCTTAATTATATCATCTTTAATATCACTCAAATATTGATTAGACTTTATATGAAGTTCAACATGCTCAGTATTTGAATTTAATACTTTAATTGGATCAGTATCAGGACTTGTCTTAATATCTTCCTCAATTTTCTCAATTTCTTTTTTATACAAATCCTCAGCTTTAATTTTAAGATTAAAACCATGCTGTTTATTTAATTCCTTAATAGCCCATGTTGAAATTGGTTTATTATGTATTGATGCAGTTTTAACGTCTCCTGCCAACTCTTTACGAGATGTTCCTTTACATATTTCAACCATTAACGTCAATGCTTTATCATGACCATAAATAGATGTTAATGTATTTGCTAATTGCCAACGTTGAGCATGCTTATAGTGAACTTTACCTTTACTATTTTTAACATCTCTATCGTTTATACCAGAAATATTTGAAACATCAACATCATCAGTTTCACGGTCTGTATTAAACCACTCCAATTTATGAAATATTTCCTTAAGGTCAGGATGTGATATCCAATTTATAGACTCAACACCACTCACAAATGCTGTTTCAAAATTGACATCCAATCTCAAATCTTTAAAATTAGTGTTAAGTAAAGCAGTATTGTCTGATGATATAAAAATACCCTGTTGTGGTTTTGCCATAGCCATGTCCATATATTCGAAAATCTTATCCTTTGTATATCCATATTGATTTGCAAATTTTGTCAATACAATATACACATACGAATACTTATGTCTAAAATTACATAAATACTCTACTTTACGATTAGATGCTTCAATAGACAATGGTGTTATTTTTGTCCATACGTGCAAACCCTTACCTGATGCAGATTTACAAATACCCAAAAACCAATGATATTTCTTTAACTCATCAAATATATTTTGCTTCAAATTAGATGCAATTATCTCATCTTTAATATCAAGGTCAATAATCTGCATACCATTCCAAATAAGATATGAAGAATCACCTATAGGACGTGTATTTGTAGATGTTGAATAAACTACTTTACGTTGTATTTTTTCTGTATTTTTATAACTTGCATCATAAAGTAATTTAAATATGTCATACCAGTTCCAAATTAAACCTTGCTTATCATAAATAGAATTTGTTACTAAGCATTCGAGTAATTGTAATTGGTCATTGAAGAATCGTTCTTGTTCTTCTCTTGTACATTTTAGGAAGTTATATTCTGAATAAGTTAATTCATTATCATTATTTTGGACAAAATCATTATAAGATTTTGACATCTGCTTAAATGCATTTAAAGTTTCTGTAAGAGTTTGATTTTTGTCCTTTTTGGCATATATCTGATTAATCTTTCCTAAATATTCTGATAAATTAAGGTCAAAAATACTATTCTCATTCTGCATTTAACTTTTAACTGATTATTTGTATTAAAATAGTCTTTGAAAATACACGATTTTATGCCCGAGCAAAGTATTTTAGAAACAATATTTGGGACTTAGTTATTATTTTTATTAAAATATTTGGCAAAATTATATCATATATGAATTGCGTCCAACAAAATACTCAACAAACAGGAATTAAAAGTATATCTGCTGAAGAAGCACTTAAGCTTAAGCAACAATGGGAAGACCAAGTTGATTATCAATTCATTCAGAGAATTATTCAAGAATTAACTCAATCATGTGCTTTACCATTGCCAGTTCCTGCTGCAGCTATTCCACCACTTATTCTTCAAGCTGCACAATATTTCTGGGAAAATTATGATGGAGCAATTGAAGAAAGATATTATTGCCTTAAGAATAGTGACTTCAATAAATGTGGTCCAAACTTTACAGTGAAATTACCTCCACGTATCATATCAGTTTTTGGCGTATATAAGACAACAGATGTATTTAGTTATGGAGTTCTTGGAGATTTTTCACTTGAAAGAATGATATTAAATAATTCAGCATTAGCTTCTGGTACAGGTGGAACATTAACAGATGTATTCGGTAGTGGTACTGGTTATAATTTGACTGATGTTATGGCTGGTCTTTATGAGGTTCAAACATTTAAATCAATGTTTGATTCACCATTGACATTTAATTATAATGCATATTCTAATGATTTAGTAATATTGGGTGCGCTTGGACAATCTGACATCATTTTACAGACATTTATTAGATGTAAAATTCAAGATTTGTATAAGCTCTATTATTTCTTTAGATATTGTGTATGTCTCGGTAAGAAGTCAATGGCTACTATATTAGGTACATTTGAATATAAAATGCCAGGTGGTGTAACAATTAACTATTCGAGATTTGAAGATAGTGCAGATAATGAAATGGACAAAATTGATGAATGGTGTAATAAACAACACTCTGCTGATTATTTCTTTAATACTAATACAGTTTAAAAACATAACATAGAGGCATATGAATGTATTTGATTTTATAAATCAATATAAGAAAAACAATGTAAGTACTTATGGCGATTTATTAGAAAACAAGTTTAATCCTGAAAATGATTTATCAAGCACAGAAAAATCTATGTACAATCAATTAAAAGCAGGAGACATTAATCGAATTAAACTAAATGAAAATGGAAATTTAATTGGTGGTGCGCCAGTACAACAACGTCCTGCAGAAGTATCAGGAATAGGAAAAGTAATACAAATTTGTTAATTATGGATATTAAGCAATCGGATAATTTTAGAGACCAAAATCTTAAGCAATTAAATTATACAGGTAATAACAAATATGATTATGAAAAGTATGGTGTGTTAACAAAGACACTACCTAAAATTCTTTTTAAGGGAAATTCAATATTTGTTACATTTTTACAGTTGCTTGATTTACGTATAATTATGATGTTAAAGACAGTAGACAAAATAAAATACTTTAAACGTATAAGTGATTATTAAAATTTAAGAGCGGAAAGCCGCTCTTTTTTATTTTTAAATAAATGAAATGTAATAAATAATATAGAGCGTATACTATGAATTTTTTAGATAGAAGCGGACACATTTTTAACTTGCCTTCATATCCTTACGAACCAATTGGACATGAGTTTGAAGAAAACGATTATGTATTTTGGATTGATAACTCAAAAATGAATAAATTATCAATCAACAATTATTATGTTCGTACAATTTATTTAGTAGTACCATTTGACAGAATCCCAAAACATGGACAACTTGATGAATATGATTTGACAAATGAACAAAAGATAGAAATTGTTCAAAATCACCCAATGACTAAACATGATTCTGATGGCATTAGTACATACACAAATTATATAAATGGTGTAGTTACACATGATGAATATAAATTTAGTGATGTTGCTAAGATTACAATAACTTCACAATCAAATAAATTTTGCTTAATTAGACCAAGTGACATACAAAATATGACAAATGGTCTAACACATATTAGTGACTACTTAAATTATGATTTTAATAAAGATAATAAATTAGTAACTATTGATTCTGATAATGATGATTTGTGTGCTGTAATTGTAACAAGTGAAGATGAAATTTTAACAGCAAAAGATAATGAAGACATTACAGATTCATTAAGAAAACATAACTGGTCTAAAGAAAATTTAGCAATTGTACCAATTTATGTATTAAGTATGTCAACTGATGAAGGTACATGGTTGAGTAACTTATTGATACATATCGAAAATAAAAATGATGAAAATGGTAAAAGTTTTGAATCTGTTGATGAAGATTGGTGCTCAATAACAATTGGTGGTGAATTTAACGAAGAAAATGAATTACTTTATATAAATGGTAGAAACATGGGTATCGATTTACCTAAGGATATGTTTAGAGCTATTTATCAAAGTAGTTTCATAAATGATGAGTTCAATGAAGAGCTTTATAATGAAAAGCTTAAAGAGTATCTTATGAACTTCATGCAAATTAAGGGTGAATGCGGTAACTATAATTCAGTAATAAATTCATTGAAGTGGTTTGGATATGGTGATAAAATGTCAATATCTCGATTACTTAGAACCGATAATGAATTTAAGTATCAATATTTAAGAGATTACTTTAACATAAATATTGATGTGTTAAAATCTTTTAATCATTTTAAAAATTCAACATATATAGCTTTAACACTTAAAGAAAACAACGAAACTGGTAAGTATAACGAATATGATGTAAAAAAGACAGTTTATGGCGAAGGAACACCTAAATTAGAAGACAATTTCAAGAAATTAGTAGAAAAAGAATATGACTATAATAATGAGAAATTTACATATTTGAAGCCATATTATGATTTTACTTTCTATGAAATGGGTCTTAAGATAGCATGTCTTAAATATTACTATAAGAAATATTTCTTACCTTTACATCTTAAGATACATAGTGCTTCTATTGCACATAAAGTATACACTAATGATATAAAATTCAATAATGAAGTGTATAAGACAATATTGTCTGAACATCCAATTCTTTTAGGTAATATGAATGAGAATAAAAAAGTTTTATTTGAAAAATCTCAAGTGAAATATTTTATTCAATCTAAACGTATTGTTGACGAACATTTTAATGAATTTTATTCTTATAATGAAAAAGACAGTAAAGACGTATATTTAATTGATGACACATGTTTAAGTATTCCAATTAAATTTGTAAATGATTTTGAAATGGTTGAGCCACAATATAAATGTGGTTGCATATGTCATCCAAAAGTTAAAGAAGAAAAACCAACATACTTTAATTGTGTATTACTTCTCGAAAAAGAATATTACATTAAGGACACTAAAAATCCATATAGAATGGAATTTAATGTACCAATAAATATTTTCAAGGACACATTAAATCTTTATAATAAAGATACAAAACGCAAAGAAGACTTAAATAGTTATCAATTCTCATTTGCTCGTTTAACAGATGAAGGAACAAAAGAATGGTCACAGTGGATTAATGGTATTGATGACCTTAAAGAGTATTTATTAAATACATCTACTTTTGAAATATATGGTAGAGATTATGAAGTTGACCCTGAATTATCGGAATCAGAAAATATTAAATTGCGCAAATTAGATGAAGAAGTACAAATTGAAGTATATACAGATGTAATAAATAAATCTGAACTTGATGGATTACATATTCCTGAAATACAACAAGTATGTTATGCATTAAATTGCGATAATATAGTTATTGATGGAAAGCCATTGTCAACAATTTTATATGGAAGAATAGAAACTGAAAGACTAACAAAAATAGTTACAGTTTATCATAATGGTTCTGAACAAGAAACAATTGATCAAGAATATTGTGGTATACGTATTAAAGATTTTGCACAAGAGATAATAACAAATGATTATTATGTTCGTATTCCATCTATTAATGACTTGCATAAAAATCCTATCAATATGTATGATATATCTGCAGAAATTGTATATATTCCAAAGTTATATTTGAAAATGAAATATGACCAAACGGAAATATATGATTTCAAATTGAATAATGTGTCATATAAGAATAATGTACAAATCAATTTTGTAAAAGAAACTTCACTTATATATGAATCACACTTCAATTTTGTTCAAAATCCTAATGACCCAACAACAACATATCACTCATTTATTCTTTATCCAAGAATGATGAATGAAAAAGACATAAATTTCTTCGTAAATCAAGAATTTAAACTTAAATTGTTAGTTAATGATCAATGGTATGAATATAAGTTTATCGCTAAAATGACTGATATTGATATTCAATTTGGTAAACTCATATATAAATATTGGTCAAATGATAATAAGTATATTAGTAGATTTAGACAATTAAGTGATGAAACAGTTTTAGATCCAAATTGGGAAGAAGGTCATGACAATCAAACACACATACATTTCAATAGTTTTATGTATGAACCTCGTTTGGTTGAAGTTAATGATGTGAATTATTGGCATCATTTAGAAAATTATATAACAAAATATAACATCATTTCAATAGGTGATGTACGTAATGTTGAATATGTCAATGATCAACCTACAGAGCTTAAAACAAATTATAATTGTCAATATATTAACTACAAAGGATTGAAAATATTCTTTAATTTAGACAACATTAAAGAAAATTATCAAGAAAATGTTGATGATGAAAATTATGCATTCTTAATCACTACTGAAGAAATTGAACAAGCATTTGATAAAGATAGATTAGATCCTACAATATTAGTAATCAATAAAATGATTAACTTTGCTAAAAAGCAAACATTTAATTATCAACATGGTTGGAATAATACTAAATCATTAGTATTTGAAAGTTTGTATAAGAATATACATAGTGAATGGGAAGATTATATAAGACAACCTAATTCAATTGAGGATTTTGCACGTATTGCTGCAGAATATACCGAACCTGTTTATGATGAAGAAACTCAAGAAATAACAGATCAACATGTTGATGTAGAATTTTATTGTGATGATACTGATGAAGAACTTAATAAAAGAAAAAAATATTATGATTCACGTAAACGTTATCTTTATATTTTAGGTAATAAGTTTTTCTATGATCCTATCAAAAATGTGATTTACACAAACAATAATGGTGAAATTACTAACTATCAAATAAACGAATATAATGATTATTTAGAAACATTAGCACCATCATCAATTAAATATTTCAACAACTTTATAACAAATATTAACTTACCACATAATAGAAAATATTTGAATAATATACAGTTATATGATATTTATGAAAAGACAATAACACACAATAACTTATTTGCGTGGGCAAAATATACTAATTTATGTTGTAATGGTGTTCTTTTCTATCATTCACTTGTAAATAAACCAACTGATACACCTTTGCATTATGAGAAAGAAGGAATTGATATTGTTGATGATTTATATTTAGAAAATGCTATTCGTATTAGTGGTACTCCATTATGGGATGATGATGTATATTCTAATGACTTAGATTTATATGCTAACTATGTAAATTATGACATAACAACACATTCAGATGTATATGATTTACAAAAGAATAAATATAAGTTAAATGAAGTATTAAATTATTTTGATGAAAGTAATGAATATATTTTTAGTGATGCTCGTCAAGTATTAAATGAAAAACAAATCATAAACAATTATCGTTATTTCTATTATGAAGATTTTACAGGAAAGAGATATTATACTGTTGAAAATTTAAACAATATAATTGAAAAATTAGACAAAACTTATAACACAAGTAATAAGACAGCTCATATACAAATATCTGATATATTTGCTCTATATTCAGCATATAAATATTCAGAGCAAAATAGATTAATTGATAATTTTCCATTAGTACCAAGAGCAGAACAATATAATAGTAGTATAGCTTTATATCATGATTTATTATATTTTGCAAATAATCAAAACGAATTAGATGATTATTTAGACAAATATCATCAAAAATTAGGTTTTGAATCAATAACACA
>Ga0326514_10000410_pt1 | contig 29379 bp, 18 predicted proteins | sample 3_2548_0518_D_FD_203653 | JGI IMG/M metagenome (GOLD analysis project Ga0326514, IMG submission 203653) | Bovine rumen microbial communities from UC Davis, California, United States - 3_2548_0518 | ecosystem: Host-associated > Mammals > Digestive system > Stomach > Rumen | place: USA... | reverse complement strand
AAATCATCCAGTTGGTTCTTTCTTTCTTGTTGGTTTTCAGTTTGATACAGATTTTTAGGAAAAAGAACCACGGCAAGGCTTTGTTTGTGGGGGCCTCTTTGATTCTGATTATTTTTCAGCTCATTGTCACGGGCTTCGTGCCTTGGATGAAATACGCCCTTGAAGCCTTGCTTGTGCTGATTATCGCACCCATTCGCATAAAGAAAAAGGTGAGGATTAAGAACAAGAAAAAGGGAGAATCACCAAAAGCGGATTGAGAAAGCGACCAACCCAAAAACAAAAAAGCACCCCGAAAACGAGGTGCTTTTTTCATTTTGAATCAAACTTCGATTAGAAGTTGAAACGCAGGTTCAGGGCAGCCGACCAAGTGGAGTACGGGTTGGCATACTCGCTCCAAGTCGGGTTGGTGAACTGGTAGGTGTACGGGTTGTCAACCGAGCCGTTGCCGTTCAGTTTGATGATGTCGCTGCTGTTCATGCGTTGCATGTTGCCCCAGCCTCTGTAGAACAGGTTGGCGATGTTCTTCACATCGACGCCGAAGCTGATTGAAGGACCAGCGTTGAACTTGTAGGTACGTTCATACTTGAAGTTGAAAGTGTGTCTCCACGGGGCAATGGCACCGCCACGCTCGGCATATTGGCCACGGTGTGCGCTCAAATACTTGTCGGCCTTGATGAAGGTGTTGAATTCGGCCTTGTTCTCTTCGCTCACGAAAGGCATGGTTGCCAGTTCGGCTTCCGTCGGAATGTAGACCAAGCTGTTGGAGCCGCCGTCGCCGTTCACATTACTGGTCATGGTGTAGCTGTAGCGAGTGTAGCTGTAACCACCAATGTAGCAGTGGTTGAAGCCTTCGTAGTAGAGGCCGATGGTTTCGTTGGTGTGTTGGCCTGTGGCCCAGTTCCAACCGAGGTTGAAAATCACACGGTTAGGAGTGACGTAGCTGCTGTAGCCCAGTTCGTGGCTGTTGGAGCCATTGATTCCGAAAGCGTTGGTGTTGTAAGCCGAGGTCACTTGGTCGCCGATACCGTCTGTGACGTTCTTGCCTTCCGAGTAGGTGTAGGCAGCCATCAGGCTGAGGCCACACTTGAAGTCCTTGCTCAACATGCCAGTAACGCTGTAGTAGTAACCGTTTTGGTTCGTGTTGCTAATCAGGTAAGGAGTGACGGCTTTGTTCTGTGAGTTGACAACGCCTTCGCTCACCCAAGTCCATCTCTTGTCGGGTTCGCCGGGGAGTTGGATGTCTTCACCGCGCTTGAGTCCGAGTTTGGTGACGGCGACGGAGGTGATGTCCTTGTTGTAGATGCCTTCAACAGTGGCTTTCACGCCGCCAGGAAGTTCGGCATCGAAGGCCAAACTGCTCTTCCAAGTTTGGGGCATTTTGAGGTTTTTGTCCATGAGGGTGGTCGATTGCGGAGCCGGCAGGTCACCAGTCTTCAGGAGGCTCGAGTTGTTGTTGATGATTTCGGTCGGGCTGGTGAAGAACTTGATTTGCTCTTCCTCGTTGCTGTTGATGTATTGGCTTTGCAGGCAGTTGGAGTTACCCACGGTGGAAACAATCCACACGAAAGGCAGACGGCCAGTGTAGAGGCCCGAACCGCCACGGAGGATATATTTACGGTCGCCAGTGAGGTCCCAGTTGAAGCCCAAACGGGGCGAGAAGTTCACACGGGCCTTGGGCATGTCGGCGGTGGAAAGGCCGCTCATGCTGTTGTCGCCGTCGGCAATGGCATGGTGAGTAGTGCCGATTTGGTTGCCGAGTGTATCAAACAATTTCTCATCCCAACCTTCAGCAAATTCCTTGTTGTAGTTGTAGCCTGCGATGGAAGGATAGTAAGGCAACTCGACGCGCAGACCGAGTGAGAGTTTGAAGCGCTCGCTCAGGGTCATTTCGTCTTGGGCGTAAAGCGAACCTTGCATGTAGTTGAAGGAAGGATACACTTGCTCGTGTTTCTCATTGTTGCCGTATGTGATGGCGAAAGCACGCGGGTTGGCGTTGTCGACGAAGTCTTGCCATGAATTGTAAACATAGTAGCCGGCACCACCTTGCATGAAGCCGTTCTTGGTGTTGTCGAACTCATATTGGGCACCGAAAGTGAAGTTGTGGATGCCGGTGAGGTAGGTCAATTCGTCGGTGACGACAGCAGTCTGCACATCGCGGAGGTTACCGTAGGTGAACGGGTCGGGACCGAAGGAGGTGTAGACAGCGGGAGTGCCATCCTCGAGTTCTTCAAGAATGTCGACGGTGGGGAAGAGATTGCCCACGAAGCTACGAGGCTCATTCTGACGTGAGTAAGTGGCACGCAACATATTGTTGGCGCGACCGCTCAGGAACGAATGGTTCCATTCGGCAGCCACCGAGGAGAAGTTCTGCTCTTGGAAGTAACGGTTGCTCTCGAAATAGAGGGCGTATTCCGAAGTACGGCCGTATGTATTACGGTTGTAGACGCTGCCGCTCAGAGGATTGATTGAACTCGAAGGGGCAGATGAATACTTGTTCTTCACAAGGCTGTAGCGGATGTTAATCTTGTCGTTGGCACTGGCGTTCCAGTCCAAGCGGGCAAGCAACTTGAGGTCGGGGGTGCTGGCACTGTAGTTCTGGTAACGGCCTGGGTCGTAGTTGTATTTTGACTTCAGATAGTCCTTGATTTCGTCCATCTTTGCAACGGTAGGACGGTTGTATTGCGTTGAGCCGCCAAACGATTCATCCTCATCCTCGCGGGCGAAAGCGGATTGACCGGGGTCAACGTCGCTCTGATACTCGAAGTTCACGAAGAAGAACAACTTGTCCTTCACGATGGGGCCACCCACGCTCACGCCGGCGGTGTTGTCGAGCGACTTGGCGAGTTTCAAACGGTCGGGATAGTTGCCAAATTGGTCCTTTTTGCCGAACTTGGTGCCGATGAGACCGTCGTTGGTGAAGTAGTCATACACGCTCACGTGCCAGCTGTTGGTACCGCTCTTGGTGACGGCGTTGATGGCACCACCCGTGAAGCCGCTATGGCGCACGTCGAATGGTGTGACGTTGATGGTCATGGCCTCGATAGCATCCAAGGAGATGGGGCTACCACCGGCAGGCAGGTTGCCGCCGATACCGAAAGCATTGTTGAACGCTGCACCGTCAACCGTGACGTATGACGAGCGGTAGTTGCCGCCGCCGATGGCCAAGCCGTTGGAAGTGGTAGCGGCCTGAGGCGTCAGGGCAAGCACGTCGTTCAAGCTGCGCGAAATGGTGGGCAGGGTAGCAATCTGCTCGTTGCTGATGGCCGTGGTGGCACCAGCGCGGTCGCTGTCCATGCCGTTGCTGATGGCCTCAGCCGAAACAGTAACCTCACCCAAACCAATCGACTCTTCGTTCAGGCGGACGTTGAGGATTTTGGTCTCACCAAGAGTGGCGGTGATACCTTCCTGCTTCACCGTCTGGAAACCAACCATGCGCACCTCGATGGTGTAGGGACCACCGGGACGGATGTTGAGCAAACGGTAGGTACCGTTGGCATCGGCAACAGCATAATACTGCGAGCCGGATGGCGTGTGAGTGGCAACAATCGTGGCACCCGGAAGGGTACTTCTGTTGCTGTCCGTGATTTTTCCACTGATGCTCGAAGTGGTCACCTGGGCCATCAAGCTAATGGAGGCAATCAAAGCCACGAAAAAAGTAAGTAACTTTTTCATAGATAATAATTTAATGTTAATAATTGAGTTGATTGTATTGATTTTCTTTCTGTTACGTTTTCAAATTGGCCTATATAACCGTGCAAAGATAAGTCATTCCTTTTAAATGCCAAGCCAATCTATTGAAAACAATTCCCGATTTTTTCTGAAAAGAAATCAACAAAGTATGTTGATAACCCTTAATATTTTGATTCTGTTGGGATTGTAACTATCGTTTCGACAAATTTCGGCACAATTCCACTCCTTATTTATTAATAACTCGCCTCTGATGACCATGCTATCATTTTTTTTCCCTATTTTTGAAGCCTGAAAACACATTCAAGCCATGAACAAACTTACAATAATTGCGATGCTGGCGGCCTTGTTGCTGGGCTTTTGCTCCTGTGGCCATCAGGCTTCCAAACAGTTCAAAGCGATGGAAGGAGAGGTTTCGTCCATCGAGAACCAGATGAATGAACTAACAAATTGCGACGACTTGCAAATGCTGAATTTCAGCATTTTAGGCTTGCGTTCCGACTTGGACAACCTGATTCAGACCGCCGCGATTCCCGATGCCGAAATCACCAAAATAGACGAGATGCTGACCAATCTCGAAGCCGCTTGGAGCGGAAAATGGGCAGCCCTCGAATGTGATCAAGTCGTTGACGATGGTGAAATGGACACCTCGGGCGAGGAAGAAGGCGCATATCCAGATTGAGATGTCGTTCAGATAACGGAAATTTTGGTATTTTTGCACCCGAAAATGATAGAATTATGGCATTCTTTTATCGACATAACCCAAAGAAATTCAACTACAAACCTCGCTATTACGACCCCGAACAGCAGGCTTGGGAAGAAAAAAAGGCCGCTGCTGGCCTCGACTCGAAACTGACGCATGAAGAGTTGCTCAGAATGAAAATGAGGAAGAGTTGGGGCGTGGCCAAGGACGAGGAAAGTAAGGAAGAACAACGCGCCAAGTTGATTCGCCGAATCGTGTTGGGCGTGTTTGTGGCCTTCCTTTTCTATTTCGTTTTCTGCACGCCGCTGATGACCAACATCGTGCGTGGCCTGATGGGGAAATAAGGTATGCTCGACATCATCAAATTGCTGCCCGACAGTGTAGCCAACCAGATTGCGGCAGGCGAGGTAATCCAGCGTCCTGCATCAGCCGTCAAGGAACTGATGGAGAACGCTTTGGATGCCGGTGCCACACAAATAGACTTGGTGGTGAAAGACGCTGGAAAGTCGATGATTATGGTCGTCGACAACGGTTGCGGCATGTCGGAAACCGATGCGCGACTTTGCTTTGAGCGCCATGCCACCTCGAAAATCAGCAAGGCTGAGGACTTGTTCGCCATCCGCACGATGGGCTTTCGTGGTGAGGCTTTGGCCAGCATTGCAGCCATTGCGCAGGTGGAACTGAAGACGAGGCGCAAAGAGGACGAGGTGGGCGTGAAGATTGTCAACGAAGGCTCAGTGGTCAAAGAGCAGAGCCTCGTGCCGATGCAACCGGGCACTACCTTCACGGTCAAGAACCTGTTTTTCAATGTGCCCGCAAGGCGCAATTTCCTCAAAACGCCGCAATCGGAGTTTCGTCACATTGTTGAGGAGTTCACCCGCGTTTCGCTGATGAATCCCAACATCGGCTTCACCCTCACCAGCGACGGCAAGGAGGTGTACCACCTCTATCCGGGCAACCTCAAGCAGCGCATCATGGGCCTGTTTGGGAGCAATTACGAGGGGCGGTTGCTGCCCGTGCGCCAAGAAACCGAGCGTGTGCGCATTGATGGCTATATCGTCAAGGCGGAATATGCCAAAAAGACCCGTGGCGAGCAGTATTTCTTTGTGAACAAGCGCTTTATCAAACAAGCTTATCTGCATCACGCCATCGAGAACGCCTTTATGGAGATGATTCCCAAGGACAGTTTTCCGGGCTATTTTCTCAATATTGAGGTCGACCCATCGGACATCGACATCAACATCCATCCGACCAAGACGGAAGTCAACTTCTTGGATGTCAAGTTGGTGTATGCCATTCTTCATGCTGCCGTGCGCAAGGCTATCGGCCAGCATAACCTATCGCCGATGATTGATTTCAACGAATCGGCGGACTTGAACAACGATTTTGGCACGGCAATGGGCATGTCGAATCCATTGGCCATCCCCAATGTGCCCCTTGACCCGAATTTCAATCCGTTCAGCAAGGAACATGCGCCACGCGAAACGCATTGGGAAGGCTCGTATCAGCCGCAAAAAAACACAAATCCGGGTGATTGGCGCATCCTTTACGGCGAGCGCACCGACTTGCAAAATGTGCCCTTTGAACCGAAAGAAGAGCCGCAAAGCAATGCGCAGTATCTGCAAGTGAATCAATCCTATATCGTTACCACAGTGAAGTCGGGGTTGCTTGTCATCGACCAGCAGTTGGCCCATTCGCGGGTGCTTTTCGAGAAGTATCTGAAAGAGTTGGAGAACCATAGCGGCGTGTCGCAGCAGGAACTGTTTCCGCAGGCTTTGTCGCTCAATGTGAACGATGCCTCGCTGCTGAAGGAGATGCTGCCCGAGTTGGAAAACCTTGGCTTCGCTTTGGAGCAGGCCAATCCGACCACTTTCATGATTAACGGAACGCCCACCGATGCGGCGGGTTGCGATGCGATGGCCTTGTTGGAAAAGATTTTGGACAACTATAAAATAAACCGCACCGATTTGCAGTTGGATAGGAAGTTGGATTTGGCCAAAACCTTGGCGGCGCAACTTTCCATCAAGCCGCAGACAAGGCTTTCGGAAATGGAGATGCAAAACCTTGTAGACCAGTTGTTTGCCTGCAATGTGGCAGAGGTCGCGCCGAATGGCAAGAAAATATTTGTAATACTAAATATGGAGGAATTTTTCAAATGAACGAACAATACAGTCCAACGGGATTCAGGCTGTTGCCTACGATAGTCAAGCACCTGTTGATTATCAATGTTTTGATGTATTTGGCCACTGTCACCTTGACCCGTTTCAACATTGACCTAACCAGACTTCTCGGCCTGCATTTCTTCAAAGCCAGCGATTTCAGGATTTACCAGTTGCTCACCTACATGTTCATGCATGGCAACTTCGGGCATCTGTTTTTCAACATGTTCGCGCTGTGGATGTTCGGCAACACGCTTGAAAACATCTGGGGTTCAAAGCGTTTCCTGTTGTTCTACATGGTTTGCGGCATTGGGGCGGGCCTGTGTCAGGAGTTGGTGCAATACATCCAATATGCCACATCTTTGGCCGATTATGCCAATGTGAACTTGGGCGGACGAATCGTTCCGATGGACGCTTACCTGAACATGATGACCACTGTGGGCGCGTCGGGAGCCATCTACGGCCTGCTATTGGCCTTCGGCATGATGTTTCCTAACTCAATGATTTACTTGTATTTCCTGTTTCCCATCAAAGCAAAGTGGTTCGTTATCGGGTATGCTGTCATTGAGTTGCTCAGCGGACTTTCGGGAGCTAGTAATGTGGCGCATTTCGCCCACCTTGGCGGCATGTTGTTCGGCCTGTTGTTGATTCTGTATTGGAGGAAAAACCCGGCTGGATCCAACAAGAATTTCAGGAAATGGAAGGAGATTTTTGAATCGTGGAAACGCAAGTCGCAGACGAAATACACGCCTTACAAGGAAGTCAAGGACGAGCCTCGGGTGCCGCGCAACGATGGCGAATACAACCGACAAAAGGCTGAAAGAGAGCGTGATGTGGATGCCATTTTGGACAAGATTTCAAAAAATGGCTATGCCAGTTTGACGCAAGAAGAAAAGGAGTTTTTGTTCAAAAACAGCAAATGACATGGAAAGGAGAGAAAGAGGGTTTTTCGGAAAGTTGTTGGTCTTCATTCTGACGATTTTGGCGATTATTGGACTGATTGCCATGGGGTTGAGTGTTGTCAATGCCTATATCAACCCGCAACGTTTCATTTGGACCACCATGTTTGGCTTGGCGTTTTGGGTGATTCTATTTTATAATGTGTTCATTTTCTTGTTGTTGCTTTTGCTTTGGTCGAAAAAGGCATGGATTTCGGTCTTGGCCTTGCTCATTGCCATCCCTGGCATCAGCAAGTCGTATTCCATAGGCTCGAAAGCGCAAGCAGAAAACAGTATCCGCGTGATGAGTTACAACGTCCATGCATTTAACCATATTGATAGTGAAATAGATAAGGAGCGTTGTGCCTATCAGATAATGAACTTGGTTCGCGAACAAAATCCTGATATTTTTTGCTGTCAAGAATTTTCATCTTTCATTCTCAAAATTGCCCATCCAAAATGCATCAATATCTTTGCTGAAAACTGCGGTTTCCCATACATTTATTACAATAGAAAAAGGAATTATGGAGGCAATGTCATTTTCTCGAAGTATCCCATCGTTAAGGTCACGGAGGATTCGGAAATCGGCAAGGAGCAAGTTTACGGCGTGATGGTTTCGGTGGATGCAGGGGAGAAGGGACAGTTTCATGTGGCCAATGTTCATCTGCTTTCTTATAAGATTTCCGACAATGAAATTGATGTTCTGACAAATACGTCTGGGCATCAGGACCAGTTGGACACGATTGGGATGACGGTGCTGCTCAAATTGAGCGATGCTTTCCGGCGACGCAGCATACAACTAAAAAATGTGTTGGATGGAATGCCGCCCGTCGAGGGGCCAGTTATCCTTTGCGGCGACTTCAACGAGCCTCCGCTTTCCTACAATTATCGACAATTGCAAAAGGCTGGTTTTGTGGATACTTTCACCAAGGTAGGGCGCGGCATCAAGCCGACTTACGCGGGCAAGTTGCCGTTGTTGCGCATCGACTATATCTGGGCCAACAAGGGTGTTGTCCCCCTCAATTTCAAGCGTTGCCGCTTCAAGGCATCCGACCATTACCCCATTCTTTTGGATTTTTCCATCAATCCTGAAAACCAATTAGTTAATAATCTTAATCAAACAACAAATACGCTATGACCCTTATTAAATCCATATCCGGCATTCGTGGTACCATTGGCGGCCAGCCGGGCGACAACCTCACGCCAATCGACATGGTGAAATTCACCGCTGCATTCGTAAAATTCGTCCAGCATCATAAGGGAGTTAAACGCCCGAAAATCGTGGTCGGTCGCGATGCACGCCTTTCGGGATTCCTTGTGAATCAGGTGGTTTGCGGCACTTTGCAGGCTATGGGTGCAGATGTGCTTGACATTGGACTGAGCACTACACCCACCACCGAAATTGCTGTGACAGGCTTGAAAGCCGATGCTGGCATTATCCTTACGGCCAGCCACAATCCAGCGCAATGGAACGCCCTGAAACTCTTGAACGAAAAGGGCGAGTTCATTTCCGCCGCAGAAGGTGCATGGCTGCTTGATGTGGCTGCCAAGGACGATTTCGATTTCGTTCCGATTGAGGAAATAGGTAGTTATCAGCAAGTTGACGGCTGGATGGACAAGCATGTCGACATGGTTTGCCAACTGCCTTTGGTCAACAAGGAAGTGATTGCCAAAGCCAACTTCAAGGTGGCTGTGGATGCGGTCAACTCAACGGGTGGCATTGCCATTCCGAAAATGTTGCGTGCCCTCGGTGTGCAAGAGGTTCTGGAACTCAACTGTGAGCCTACGGGCAAATTCGCCCACACGCCTGAGCCTTTGGCCCAAAATCTGACCGACATTTGCCGCTTCGTGCGCGAAAAAGGCTGCGACTTCGGCGTGGTCGTCGACCCTGATGTAGACCGTCTCGTTTTTGTCAAGGAAGATGGTGAATTGTTCGGCGAGGAATATACTTTGGTTTCCGTGGCCGATTTCATCCTGAAGCATACCCCCGGCTCGACGGTGAGCAACCTTTCTTCAACCCGCGCTTTAAGAGATGTGACGCAAAAGCATGGCCAACAATACTTTGCCGCTGCCGTAGGTGAAGTGAATGTGGTGGAAAAAATGAAGGAAGTCGGTGCTGTCATCGGTGGTGAGGGCAACGGAGGCGTGATTTACCCCGAGTTGCACTATGGCCGCGATGCACTCGTCGGCACGGCTTTGTTCCTGACGCAATTGGCCGAAAAGAAGGTGAAATGCTCCGAACTGAAAAAGGAATATCCTGCCTATTTCATGTCGAAGAACAAGATCCAACTCACGCCTTCGACCGATGTGGACGGTATCTTGGCCAAGTTCGCCGAAAAGTTCAAGAACGAGAAAGTGACCACCATCGACGGCGTGAAAATCGACTTCGAGGAAGGTTGGGTGCATCTGCGCAAGTCGAACACAGAACCCATCATCCGTATCTATTCCGAAGGCAAGACAGAGGCCGAGGCGGAACGTTTCGCCAACATGATTTTGGAGGAAGCGAAAAAGATGGTGTGATGAAACGAGGATTTGGAAGCGACAACCATTCGGGCGTGTGTCCCGAGGTTTTGAAAGCCATTGCCCGCGTGAACACAGAACATGCTGTGGCATACGGCGATGACGAATATTGCGCTGCAACTGAACAAAAGTTCAAGCAACAGTTTGGCGAGCAGGCTCGTGTGTTCTTTGCCTTCAACGGAACGGGCTGCAACACCCTTTGCATTGATGCGATGGCCCATTCATATGAGGCAGTGGTGTGTGCAGAATCCGCACATATCAATGTGGACGAATGTGGCGCACCGCAGCGCATTGTGGGTTGCCGCCTGCTGACGGTGGCCACGCCCGACGGCAAACTGATGCCCGATTTAATAAAGACCCGCTTGCACGGCTTCGGCTTTGAGCACCACTCGCAGCCCAAGGTGATTTCCATCACACAACCGACCGAGTTAGGCACTTTGTACACTTTGGACGAAATCAAAGCCATCGTGGGCTTGGCACGAGAATACAACATGTATGTCCATATCGACGGTGCCCGTTTGGGCAATGCTGCCGTGGCCTTGGGTTGTTCTTTCAAAGAGATGACCACCGACCTTGGCGTGGATGCTGTTTCGTTTGGTGGCACCAAGAACGGCCTAATGATGGGGGAGGCGGTGGTGCTTTTGAACCCCGACCTTTGCCCTGAGTTCAAATACCGTCGCAAACAGGCCATGCAACTTTGCTCGAAGATGCGATTCATAGCGGCCCAGTTTGATGCCTATTTTGAGAACGACCTTTGGAAACGCAATGCCGAGCACAGCAATCGCATGGCGCAAAAACTCTATCAAGCCGTGAAGGACATCCCCGGCTTGAAAGTGGTTTATCCCGTTCAAGCCAATGGTGTGTTCGCCCAGTTGCCCCGCAAGGTCTGGAAGGAACTGCAAAACCATTACTTCTTCTATGATTGGGACGAGGATGCAGATGTCGTCCGCTGGATGTGTGCGTTTGACACCACGGAAGAGGATATTCGGGATTTCGTCAAGACTTTGCAAGAATTGATGTTAGCAATGTAAAATGAAAAAGCCTCTGAAAATCAGGGGCTTTTTCTTGTTTATGGAATAGAGTAGGGGACTCACCCCTTAACGGCCTCAGCCACAGCCTTTCCAAGGTTGTAGAGTTTGTCCCAATCCTCTTCGCGGATAGGCGCACCTTTCACCTCGACATTTTCAGCCACGAGGTTCCACTTGCCTTCCTCGGCGTATTTGGCGAGGGTTTTCACGCCGCCGCCGCTCCAACTCATGCCGCCAAACAAGCCATAGCACTTGTCCTTCGGCTTGAACTCGTTGATTTCGTGGGTCAAAAGGGTCATGTCGGGGAACATGTTGGCGTAGTGGGCACAGGCACCGATGATGACACCTTTGTATTTCCAGATGTCGCTCATGATGAACGAAACCTCGGTCTTGGCCACATCATAGACTTTCACTTCCTTGATGCCCGCCTCGGCTGCGCCACGTGCCACGATGTCGGCCATCACGCCGGTATTGCCGTGCATCGAACCGTAAACGACGACCACGCCTTCTTCGCTCTCTTGCTTGCTCCATTGGGTGTATTTGCCCAACACCCAAGCCAAGTTGCTGCGCCAAACGAGGCCATGTGAAGGGGCTATCATCTTGATTTCCAGACCTCCAAGTTTCTCGATGGCTTTCAGGGCTTGCATGGCCACCTTGCCGACGATGTTGGCGTAGTAGCGGCGCATGTCGTCCTCGTAAAAGGCCAAATTGACTTGGTCGTCGAAGATGCCGCCGTTCAAGGCACCGAAGCCACCGAAAGCGTCGTTGCTGAACACGATGCCGCTCGTTTGCTCGTAGGTCACCATCGATTCGGGCCAATGCACCATCGGCACCATGAAAAACTGCAAGGTGTGCTTGCCAAGGCTCAAAGTTTCGCCTTCAGCCACGGTTTTCTTGTTCTCGATGGAACCATAAAATGCTTCAAGTGGTGCAAAAGTCTTGGCGTTGCCCACCACTTGCACTTCGGGCCATTCCCTCAGCACGGCGGCGATGCTGCTGCTATGGTCAGGCTCGTCGTGATTAATAATAAGGTAATCGACTTTGCGGCCTTGCAGCACCGATTTGATTTTGAAAAGATATTCCTCGATGAAGCCCGCCTCGACGGGGTCAATCAAGGCAACTTTCTCATCCACAATAAGGTAGGAATTGTAGGAAACGCCGTTGGGCAGTTCGATATGGTTTTCAAAACGGTCGGTGCGGCGGTCGTTCACGCCGACGTAAAATATGTTTTCGGTTAATTGTATCTGTTGCATAATTATAGAATTTCTTCAAAATCCTCTTTTCCGTGTTTGCAAATTGGACATTCGATGTCGTCGGGGAGGAAGTCGCCCTCATAGACGTAGCCGCACACCTTGCACACCCAGCGGCGTTTGCCGTCCTTGGGTTTCTCGGCGGGTTGCGGTTTGGGCTTGATGTTCTTTTGGTAATAGTCGTAGGTGACGGAAGGCTTGTCGGAAAGCACTTGAGCGTCAAGCACATCGGCGATGAACATGGTGTGTGTGCCGAAGTCGATGCTCTTGGTGACGCGGCAGGCCAAATAAGCGTTGGTGTATTTTGGGATGTAGAGCACATGGTTCACGGTGCGGTGCTCGGCCTCGCAGTCGGCGAACTTGTTCACCTTGCGCCCGCTTTGGAACCCGAAATGCTCAAACACTTTCATCGGCGTTTCGGTGGTCAGCATCGAAACATTGAAAACGCAAGAGTCCTTGATGAGGTCATGCGTGTAGTTGCCCTTGTTGACCGTCACGGCCACTTGCAGCGGGTTGCTCGTGACCTGAATCACCGTGTTCACGATGCAGCCGTTGTCGATGTTGTCGTAATTGGTGGTCAGCACATAAAGGCCGTAGCCTATGTTGAATAATGCCTTGGTATCCATTATTTGTTGCATTAATTGACTAAGGACGAGGGACTTAGGACAGGGGATGCCCCCAGTCCTATAGTCCTATGTCCTAAGTCTCTCGTTTATTCCATGACAGAAAAACTGTCCTTGCCGATGCCGCAGAGCGGGCATTTCCAATTGTCGGGAATGGCCTCAAACGGGGTGCCGGGGGCGATGCCGCCATCGGGATCGCCTTGTTCTGGGTCGTAAACATAACCGCAGACATCGCAAACGTACTTTTTCATAGTTGAAAGTTTAAAGTTAATAGTTTAAAGTTAATAATTCTCAGCCTTGATTTGGAAGAAGGCTTGTGGGTGGTTGCACACGGGGCAGATTTGCGGGGCCTTCTTGCCAATGACGATGTGGCCGCAGTTGGCGCATTGCCAAACGGTGTCGCCTTCGCGTGAGAAGACGATGCCGTCCTCAATGTTTTTCAGGAGTTTACGATAGCGTTCCTCGTGTTCCTTCTCGATGGCGGCGACCATCTCAAACAGTTTGGCAATCTTGGTGAAACCTTCCTCGCGGGCGGTCTCGGCCATGCCAGCGTACATGTCAGTCCACTCGTAGTTTTCGCCGTCGGCAGCGTCCTTGAGGTTGGTCATCGTGTCCGGAACGTCGTCATTATGAAGGAGTTTGAACCAAATCTTGGCGTGTTCCTTCTCATTGTTGGCCGTCTCCTCAAAGAGGTCGGCGATTTGGTTGTAGCCTTCCTTGCGAGCTTTGGAGGCGTAGTAGGTGTACTTGTTGCGGGCTTGCGATTCGCCAGCAAATGCAGCCATCAGGTTGGCTTCTGTTTTTGAGCCTTTCAGATCCATTTTTAAATTGTTTAGTTGTTGATATTGAATAAGTTATAGAAATTTGACATTTGAAAAGGGTAGGAGTGACCCTCCAATTCTGGGCAAAGGTAGCATATTTTTTCGGAACGGCAAATGAATTTCCGTAATTTTGCGCCCGAAATGATTTGGAACCCAAATACGCAACCGAAGGAAAGAATCAGGGGCGGCGGCGACTGGCCTGATGCCGAATGGCCGGGATATATCCCCAAGCATCATCTGCGCGACTTTGCCGCCATCGACTTTGAGGCTGCCAACGCCGAATTGACGAGCGTTTGCAGCATGAGCGTGGTCATTGTCAGGAATGATGAAATTGTCGATAGGTTCTACAGCCTTGTTCATCCTGTGCCGGACTATTACGATTTTTGGACGACTAAAGTACACGGAATCAAGAAGAAAGACACTGAGAACTCGGATATTTTTCCTGTGGTTTGGTATCAGGTGGCGCACAAGTTGAAGGGTTTGGCGATGGTGGCGCATGGCAAGTCGTTTGACGAGCGTTGCCTGAAGGCGTTGCACAAGTATTACCGCATAAAATACCCGAATTATCCGTTTTATTGCACGCATTTGGGTTCGCAGCAATTGGTGTCCGATGTGGAGAACCACAAATTGCAGACCGTGGCGTTGCATTTCGGTTACGACATAGAGAAGAACCATCACAACGCCTTGGCCGATGCCGAAGCCTGCGCGGTGATTGCCATGAATATTTTCTGATTTTTTTGGAGCAAAACACCGTGTAGTAGTGGATTGTGAAATACTCTATTTAACATAATGTTTATTATTTTCAAACAGTAAAAACCAAAAATGCGGCAAAAACGAGCCATTTTTTCAACTTTTTTGTTTGACGAAACCGAAATGATGATTACTTTTGCAGTTCTATTCTTGCGGTCGAAACGGATGCGTAAAAGAATCTTTAAATCTTTGAATATCAAATATTAAATCAGAAATTATATGGAAATTACAGGAAAAGTCGTTAGACTCGGAACCCTTACAGAAGGCACCAGCGCACGCGGACCGTGGCGCAAACAAGAACTCATCATCGAAACCGAAGAACAATACCCACGCACGGTTTGCTTGATATGCTGGACAAACCAAATTGACGAGGCACAGAAATTCGCGCCCGGACAAACCATCAAGGCTCAGATTGAGATTTCGTCGCGCGAATTTAACGGCAAATGGTACACCGACGTGCGTGTGTGGCGTTTCGACCCCGTTGGCGTTGCTGCTGCGCCTGCCACACCCGTCGCGGCTCCCGCTCAACCCGCGCAACAACCCATGATGCACCAAACTCCGCCTGCCGCCATGCCCACTCAGGACTATTATCCACCGAAGGGCGACGACAGCGTGGACGACCTGCCCTTCTGACATTATGTTAAATGCAAACCAATATCCTCAATAGCGACACCATTTGCGCCATCGCTACGCCGCTTGGCATGGGCGCGATTGCAACGGTCAGAGTTTCGGGTGCCAAGGCTTTCCCGATAGTTGCTGCTTTGTTCCAGCATCGTGGCAAGTTTTTGGAAATCAGCGAAATCGTTACACACAAGGCCTATCATGGACACCTTATTAATAAAAGTGAGCTGTTGGATGAGGTTTTGGTGACTTTTTTCAAGGCGCCACACTCGTTTACGGGCGAAGATTCGGCTGAAATCAGTGTGCATGGCTCGGTGTTTGTGCAACAGAAACTGCTCCAAGTCCTGATTGCCAATGGTTGTCGCATGGCCGAGGCTGGCGAGTTCACGCGCCGCGCCTTCGTCAACGGGAAATTCGACTTGGCCCAAGCCGAAGCCATTGCCGACTTGATTAGTTCAGAAAGCGAAGCCGCTCATCGCGTGGCTATCAATCAATTGCGCGGCGGATTCTCGAAAGAACTTCAAGTGCTGCGTTCCAAGTTGTTGGAAATGACCTCGTTGATGGAATTGGAATTGGATTTCTCTGAAGAAGATGTCGAGTTTGCCGACCGTAGTCAACTTAAAGCGTTACTTCAAGAGGCATTGGATAAAGTCAACAGGCTCAAGGATTCATTCCGATTGGGCAATGCCATCAAGAATGGTGTGCCCGTGGCCATCGTCGGGCAGTCCAATACCGGAAAAAGTACACTCTTGAACGCGCTTTTGGGCGAAGACCGCGCCATAGTGAGCGACATTGCCGGTACCACCCGCGACACGATTGAGGAAACGCTGAATATCAACGGAATACTGTTCCGTTTCATCGATACGGCAGGCCTGCGCGAGACCGAGGAAACCATCGAGAAAATAGGCATCGAGCGTTCCTATCGGAAAATCGCCGAAGCCACGGTGGTCATCGGGATGCTTGACGCAACGAAAGACGCTGAAAATGTGCTTCTTGCAGCACACGAAATCCTTGAAAGAATCGACCTTGAGCACCAGCAACTCATCCTTTGTATTAATAAGGTGGACACGCTCGACGACCAAGGCGAAGCCCTGTTGGGTCGACTCCGCACCGATTTGGACAACGATGAAATCATGGTGATTTGCCTTTCGGCGAAGCACAAGTTTGGCTTGAATGATTTGTATAACACCTTGAAACACAGTCAGCCCCTCTCCTATCCCGACGCCACTTTGGTGACCAATGTGCGGCATTATGAGGCTTTGCTCCATGCTTCAGATAGCCTTGGTCAAGTTCAACAAGGACTTGAAATGAACATCCCTACCGACTTGGTTTCCCAAGACTTACGCGAAGCCATCCATTATCTTGGAACGATTACTGGCGAAATCACTACAGACGAGGTGCTCGGTTCCATCTTTTCCCGTTTTTGCATCGGTAAATAATTAATTATGAGCAAGTTAATAAACAACACCTCTAAAAGTATACGCAACAGGTCCAGCATCGCCATCCTCATCACTGCGGCGGTGCTCATGTTGCTGATTTCGGGCATCCAGCAGTTTTCTGCACGCAAGCAAATCCGCATTAACTTGGAGCGCAATGCAGAAATGGAATTGATTATCAAGGCTATAGATGTCAGACATTCGCTTGAGGATGTGAGTTTGGCGTTGCGAAACCGCAGTTGGGAATTCGAGCAGTTCCTCCCCTATCCCGATTCCCTGTTTGATGTCACGCGCCGCATCGTGGAGCAAAATCCCCATTTTGCGGGTTGTTGCATTGCCATGGTCCCCGACTACTATCCCGAAAAAGGCCGTCTTTTCGAGCCTTACACCCTGCGTCGCGGCGAGGTGATTGAAACCTTTCAACTTGCTTCGGAGGAACATGATTATAGCATAAATCCGGATTTCATCATTGCGGCTGAAAACGACAGTTCCTTTTGGAGCGAACCCTATCAGGACGAAGACTACCCAGATGTGACGCTCATCACTTATACTTTTCCAATTTACGATGCATACGGGGACATGGCAGCCATTGTCGGTGTCGACTTAAGCACAGAATGGCTTAGTAAATTGCTGAATTCCAGACACATGTTCCCTTCCTCATACAACCTTTTGTTTTCAGGTAAGGGCAGGTTGATTTTTAGTCCTGTTGGTGAGATAAAACACAAGGATGTGGAGCAAATCAAGGGCTTGATTAATGACACCACAGTCGAACACACGACAACCGCTTCGGGGCGTATCACAGTGATTTCCTTCGTCGACTGGGAAGACCATGCCAAAGGATCGGTGTATTATTATTCCCCAAAGTCCATCAGCCCTTGGAGTATCGCCGTCATCAATTACGACGACGAGGTGTTTGAGCCTTTGATAAAAATGCAATGGAGAAACCTGTTGCTGACCTTGGCTGGTCTGCTGATTCTCGCTTTCATCATCCAGCGTTCCGCCAAGAACATCTCCAAACTGCAACAGGCCACGTTGGAGCGCGAACACATTGTCAGTGAGCTGAATATCGCACGGAAAATCCAGATGGACATGTTGCCCAAAAGTGAAGAAACCGCATTGCGCGACGACTGCAACATTGTCGGTTCGCTCGACCCTGCCAAAATGGTGGGTGGCGACCTTTACGACCATTTCATCCGCGACGAGAAACTCTTTTTCTGTATCGGCGACGTGAGCGGCAAAGGCATCCCCGCTGCCTTGGTGATGGCCGTGATGCACACGCTATTCCGTTCCATATCAGCGCACGAGAGCAATCCAGCACGCATCATGCAAGCGTTGAACGAGACCGCTTGCCAGCGCAACGAGCAGAACATGTTCGTCACCATGTTCATTGGTGTCCTCGATTTGCCGACGGGATGCTTGCGCTTTTGCAATGCCGGCCACGACAAACCCTTCGTTATCGGCAAAGAAACCAATCAATTGCCTGCCAAACCCCACCTGCCTTTGGGCGTGATGGACAACATGGTTTACACCATTCAGGAAACCATGTTGCAGTCGGGAGAAAGCCTGTTCCTTTACACCGACGGCCTGACCGAAGCAATGAACGAAAGCCACGAACAATTTGGGTTGAAGCGTGTTGAAAAGGGATTGCGGGATTGCATTGGGAAAGAACCCAATACATCGGAAAACCTCATCCGGACAATGACCAATCGGGTGAACGGTTTTGTTGATGGTGCCGAGCAAAGCGACGACCTCACCTTGCTGGCCATCCAATACACGCCGCAGGAGAAGCCTATCATCTTCAGCGAAACCCTCACATTAATCAATAAGGTGAGCGAAATCACGAAACTCAATGCGTTTGTGAAGTCGGCCACGGCTGCTTTGAACATGGAAACCGGGCTTGCCAACCAAATCAAGTTGGCTGTCGAGGAAGCCGTCACCAATGTGATTGACTATGCCTATCCGAATGGTACAGAGGGAAATATAAACATAACCATTGAGGCCGACGAGCACCGGGTACGATTCATCCTCAGCGATTCGGGCGCGGAGTTTGACCCCACCGGCGTGAGCAAGGCCGACACCACCCTCACCGTTGACGAGCGTCCCATCGGCGGCTTGGGCGTTTTCCTCGTCCGCAACCTCATGGACAGCATCAATTACGAGCGCGTTGACGGGAAGAATGTGCTTCGGATGGAGAAGCGGTTCCGGTGAGAGGAAATGTTGTCTGAAATTTAGTTTTTTTATACTTTTTGCGAATAATCACAATATCTTTGTTGCATTATTTGTATATTTGCACCGATTTCCCAAAATAACAATAGGTATGCAGGGTAATAAAATAATTATAATTGATTACAGCGACAAATCTCTCTTTGAAGACAGCCAATACATTCCGTCGCCCGACGAGAAAGACTTCTATACTCCAGAAGAAGCCTACGAACTGGTGATGAGCGATGTTCGATCTGTATATTTTATGAAGACAACCTTTTTCCCATTCCGCAAGCCTTTCGGCAAAAAAATGTCTTTTTGTCCCTGACAGCCAATTTTTTCCCTACTTTTGCCGGTTCTTTTTTCGGGCGGGTGGCATCGTCCCGAAGGGATGATACTATAGTAACCCTCGACAAGCGCAGCGCAGTCGGGGGGAAGACAAAGACAACAAACTAAACAACATCAATAAAATGAAAAGTATATCAATACTCAAACACAACCTCATGCGGGCGGCCATGACGCTCGCGCTCATCTTGGCCTGCGCTGCGGCGTGGGCACAAGAAGAACAGACCTACTACATCGACGAGAACGGCACACGCCACGACGTGACCGCCACCGTGCTCACTGGCAACGAGAGCTATATCGGCACCAGTAACCAGACCAAATGGTACGTCGTGAACAGCAACATCAACTACAACAGCGATTCGTTTGTTTGTTATGGCAACGTGAACATTATCCTCGCCGACAACAATACTATGACCGTCAACAGCGGCACCATTATTGCAGAAGACCTGACCATATACGGACAAAGTGAACAGAGCGGCAGCCTCAACGTCCCCACTCCCCCTTCCTCCGCTAATAATGCCATCATCTGTGACCCAGGCAGTTTCATCATCAATGGCGGCACCGTCAATGCCTACGCCTACGGTAGCATGAATGCCATCTACTGTTTCCCAGGCAATTTCATCATCAACCGCGGCACCGTCAATGCAACTAATACCTCTACCTCGACGGGCAGTGGTATCTATGCCAAATATGTAACCATCAACGGCGGCAATGTCACGGCCAACGGTAGAGATGGTATCTTTGCATTCGACATCACCCTCGGCTGGCGCAAGCCCACCGATCACGTCTATGCCAATAGTTATAGTGGGACCGTCAAAGTGAAGGACGGCCAAGCATTCAAGGACAACAGCGGCAACATCTATGTCGGCACGCTCGACAAGAACCAGATCAACGGCAAAAACCTCACCCCCGCCACGCAGACCGAGTACATCCAATACTGCCTCGGCACGGGCAACGACGGCTCTGCCGAATACCCCTACACCATCAGCGATGCCAACGGCTGGATCGCCTTCTGCCTCGCCCTCGACGACAACACCACCTACAACCACTTCATAGGCAAGACCGTGAAACTCGGTGCCAACATCAGCGTGTCGAGAATGGCAGGCAGTAGAGGCTTTGAGAACTATCATCCCTTCTGCGGCACCTTCGACGGCAACCACAAGACCATCACCTTCAACAAAGGCACCGCAAACAGCCCCGAGAGCGACCATTCCGCCCTGTTTGCCGCCACCGAAGCCAATGACCAATTCACAGATTCCAACGAAACCGTAGTGGTCATCAAGGATCTCACTGTTGATGGCACCATCTATACCTCAAGCGACTGCGCCGCCGGATTGGTGGGAAGCGCATCGGCAAGACTCACCATCACGGGTTGCCAATCCAACGTCACCATCCACACCTCAAGCCAGTACGCCGCCGGATTCGTAAGCTCAAGCTCTGGCATCCTCAACATCACCGATTGCGTAAGCAGCGCAACAATCATCAGTTCCTATAACGGAAACGGCTACCACGGCGGATTCATAGGCAAGTCAAGCCTCTCCACCAACACCATCACAGGCTGCCTGTTCACCGGCAAGCTGCTGACTACCAACAACACCCAAAACTGCGGCGGTTTCATCGGCTGGTACAGCCCCAACCAGAGCAGCAGCAATTGGAGCAATGACATCATCGTCAACAGCATCTGCAACCCCGCCCCGCTCGAATCGGGCGAGACGGCCATCACCTCAGGCTCGCCCTTCGTCTGCTGGAACCCCGAAGACACCACCAACGAGCCTAAAATCACCAACAGCTATTATTTCGAAGCCTCGGTACCCAACACCCAATTATTAGGCAAGGCTGCTCACAGCATTGCGGCGGGCCATGATGTCACCATGTCCATCGTCGGCACTCCCAATCAATACAATTTGAGCAGCATCACCTACTTCGACACGAGCACCCAATACTTTACCTTACAAAACGAGTGCCTCCAATTTGCCAACGAACTGTACGCTGGCTTGGGCGACAAAGTAAGCATCACGCTCGAACACCCCGAGACACCTGAAGGCTACCTTTTTGACGGCTACAGCCCTGCTGAAAACTTGAGCGGCAGCGGAAATGACTACACCCTCACCATGCCCGATGAGGATGTCGTCATCACTGCCCCACAGAGTATCATTCATTATAACATCACCTATCATCTCAACGGCGGTGCCATGCCCACAGGCGTGAGCAACCCCAGCACCTACACCATCGAGGACGACGACATCACTCTCAACAACCCCGAAAAGGAGGACTACATCTTCGGCGGTTGGTACGGAAACGAAAGCTTCCTCTACGGTGTCGTCACCACCATCGCCCACGGCTCCACCGGCAACAAGGAACTCTACGCCAGATGGGGCAGCGGCGTTCCCTATATCGATGCTGACGGCTCGCTGCAACATCATGAATGCGTTGAGCTTACCGGCAACGAAACTGATCTTGCCGAGGGCTGGTATGTGGTCAGAAACACAAACCCCGACGGTGTGGATTTGACCTATACGAACGGGCTCATTTGCCAAGGTGACCTCAACCTCATCCTCTGCGATGGTGCGGAGGTGCATTTCAACGATGGGCTTCTCGCCAACGGCACCTTCACCATCTATGGACAGAGCGAAGGCACCGGCACTCTCATCGCGAGCAGTTCGTCCAGTGCGCTCAGTGCATCATCATCATATAATAAAATCATCATCAACGGCGGCACCATCAATGCCACCTGCACGGCGGAAAACTTTGATCCCTATTACGACGACATTGCTGCTATCAAAGCCGGCGGGAACATCACCATCAACCGAGGCATCGTCAACGCAAACGGCGGTCAGGCTCCAGCCGTTTCTACCACAGATTTCCGCTTCAATGGCGGCAACTTCAGTGCCACCAGCACAAGTTCAATCTGCTTTAATGGTCAGTGGCCTTCTGCCACCCTTAGCTGGACCAACCCCACCGACAGCTTCTTCGCCAGTAATTTCGGTTACGCCAATGTCACCATTGCTGAAGACAAGATCTTTGTCGATGCAAACGACAACCTATATTTCGGAGATGTTGATGTTTACGAAAGCGGCATCGAAGGCAAGACGCTCCGACCCTACGACGCGCCCACCCATCTGACCGTCAGCGGCATTACAATGACTTCGGCCACGCTGACTTGGGGAGCCTTCTTTGCGGAAACACAATGGCAGGTGCGTTGGAGCAAGGATAACGGCAACACATGGAGCACCCCCGTCACGGTGAATGAGCCTCAATACGAAGTGACCGGCCTTACTTCGGGCACCACCGTGCAAGTGCAAGTGGCAGGCGTTTTCGACGGAAACCTCGGCCATGCCGCCACCCGTAGCTTCAACACCCATACGGCCTGCGACGCTCCCGAAGCTTTGGCCAGCGACGCCACGAGCAACACCGCCATCCTCAGCTGGACAGGCTTCCAGAATGATTACAATGTGCGCTATGCAACGGTAACCACCACCACCATCCTCAACGAGGGCTTTGAAGGCGGTTCCATGCCTACAGACTGGGCGACAACAAATTATGAATGGCAGGTTACTACCGGTACAGGTTTTGATGATGATGAATATGGTGCAGCAACTGGCGACTATAATGCGGGATGTTATATTTATGGACTAGACAACACCGACATACTCGTCACTCCCGCCATGGACTTGAGCAGCGGTACATCAGCGACATTGAGCTTCAACTTCTTGAATCCAGGCTGGCAGGGACGCATCAGCACTTTGAATGTATATTACAGAGTGTATGGAGGGGACTGGAATTTGCTCTACACCAACGACCAATATACGGAAGGCTGGATACCTGTCACCGTGTCCCTTAAAGGTTTAGCACCCAACTATCAGATTGGTTTCGAATACGTTAGCGAATTCAGCGGAATGGGTATCGACGATGTTCAGGTTACAACAAACACTATTGGCGGTTGGACTATCAATAGCCATGTCACCAGCCCGTACACCATCAATAACCTTGTGGAGGAAACGCAGTACGTATGGCAGGTGCAGGGCAACACCACCTCCACCTGCGAGGGCAATGCCACCGAATGGGTCGAGAGCTTCTTCACCACGGAGCCTTCCGATGCTGTCAGATACATCGACGAGAACGGCGACATCCAGACCAAGCTGCTTGGCGAATACACGGTGCTCGATGAAACATGCCCGGGGACAACACTCGCTTCCGGCTGGTATGTCGTCAACCACGATGTCACCATCAACACCAATAAAAATATCGAATGCAGGGGCGAACTCAACATCATCCTTGTTGACAACTGTACCTTCACCATTAATAGTAGCAGTAAGAATGGCATTTTCTGCATCTACGGCGACAATGCCACTTTGAACATTTACTGCCAGACCGCCGGCACAGGCACACTCAACATCGCAGCCACTAACACTTCCGGCAATGGCATTTATTGTGACGGTGGCGTTAACATCGTCGGAGGTATCATCAATGTCAGTTCCCGTGGTGGCTGGGGAATCTTTAGCAAAGGCCCCAGCTTCAGCTTCAGCGGAGGACAGGTCTATGCCACGGCCAGCAGTAATTACCAAGGCATCAGATCTCAGAATGACATCCACCTCAGCTGGCGCAACCCCTCCGACCGCATTTTCGCCAGTAAATATAGGGTTGGGGGCAGCATCATCATCGCCTCTGGCAAGTCCTTCATCGACGAGGACGGCAACACCTACGAGAGCGGCACTGTCAATGCTTCAGCCATCGACGGCAAGACGCTGTATCCGAACCTTGAAGGCATTGTCAGTCGAACCATCACCGGCTACGGCGAAAGCGATACCGAAGGCTGGGTGTTCATCAGCTCGCCCGTTTCGGGAAGCATCGAGCCAATTGATGTAATCAACCTGCTGGGTGAGCAGATTCAAGACGACCCCGTACTGTACGATTACGACCTCTACCGCTTCAACCAAGATGCGGAAAAGGAATGGCAGAACTGGAAGCAAGATGAAGGAAATAATAATGTCGCTCCAGGCTTTAGACTTGTTAACGGACAAGGCTACCTCTATGCCACCAAGCAAACCAAGACTTTGATATTCACAAGTGATTCATTCAACACAAACGATACCATGACCGTGAATCTTGACTACACCGAAGGCAAACGCCATGCCGGCTGGAATTTGGTGGGCAATCCGTTTACGGTCGGTGCCTACATTGACAGACCTTATTATGAACTGGTTACTATGGATGGCCAGATGGTGGTGGATCCCAATACCGAAACTGACAATAGTCAAGCCATCGCTCCTGTCACTGGCGTGATGGTGAAAGCCAACGGAACAGGTGAGAAAGTCTTCTTCAGCAAAACACCTCTGCAGCAGAACGCCATCAACAACGGCCATCTGCATATCACTCTCGCAGAGCAGCAGGTGACCACCCGTGGTGAAGTATCTTCCAGAAGGATTGACAAGGCCATCGTGAGCTTCAACGAAGGAGAGGAACTGGGCAAATTCTACTTCGGCACACAAAACGCCAACATTTATATCCCGCAAGGCCAAGAGGAATACGCCATCGCCTATAGCAACGGCCAAGGCGAAATGCCCCTCAATTTCAAGGCCAAAGAAAACGGCACCTACACTTTGACCGTTTCAACAACTCTCAACTCTCAACTTTCAACTTTCAACTATCTCCACCTGATTGACAACATGACGGGCGCGGATGTCGACCTTCTGACCCCGGCAGGCAATTCCCTCTCTGAGAGGGGGTTAGGGGGAGTTTACACCTTCACCGCCAAGACGACGGACTATGAATCGCGGTTCAAATTGGTGTTCGCGGTCGGGTCTTCGACAGGCTCAGACACCTTCGCTTTCATCAGCAACGGCAACATCATCGTCAACGGCGAAGGCACCCTACAGATCTTTGATGCCATGGGCCGCCAATTGTTCAGCAAGGAACTCTCAACTTTCAACTCTCAACTTTCAACTCTCAACTACACCCCTGGGGTTTACGTGTTGCGCCTTATCAATGGAGAGCATGTGAGGACACAGAAGATTGTGGTGGAATAAGCGAAACGCAAAACCTTTCAAAAAATCCCGTCAGCGATGGCGGGATTTTTTTGGTTTTCAATCCATAAAACCAATTTTTTCCCTACTTTTGCCGGTGCTTTTTTCGGGCGGGTGGCATCGTCACGAAGGGACGACACTATCTTAACCCTCGACAAGCGCAGCGCAGTCGGGAGAGACTCGAACAGACAACATAAAACATCAACGAATATGACAAAACATCTATCTATCCAAAAACTCCTCGCCACGCTGCTCACCATAGTAGCCGTCTTCGCGGGGCAACAGGCTTCCGCCACCATCACCGATTTCATGTCCATCAAGGGACAAAGCGCCAACATCAACGGCCAATACTATTACGTGTGGGCCATCAATGGCTTCATGGGAATACATTCCCAGACCATGACGCAGGGCACCAGCTGCACCTTCAACGGCCAGAACATCGGCCTCAATAGAGGCAGCGTCCGCATCACCGGCACGCTCAACTTCGCCGAGTCCAACGAACTCACTGACGTCACCACGGGCAGCCAGGTCACGATTGTATTCTCTTCCGACCAATTCTGGTTCTACGGCGCCACGGTCAAGAAGTTGGACGGCACTAATGTCACGGGCTGCTCCGCCTCGGCCAGCAGCAACCACACCAGCATCACCGTCACCATCCCGTCGGGCAAGACCTTCGGCAACATCTACCTCGACTTCGTGGCCTACGCGCCTTTCAACAACACCAACACCACCATCAGCGGCGTCGAGAGCACGTACATCTACACCGGCAGGCCCATCGAGCCTGTGCCCACCGTCACCTACAACGGCAGGACGCTCACCGTAGGCACCGACTACACCGTGAGCTACTCCAACTCCACCGGGCCTGGCTCCGCCTCCGTCACCGTCACGGGAACGGGCCAATACGCCGGCACCGTCACGCGCAACTACAACATCCGCGCCGTCGACCTCACCGACTTCAATAGCCTCGGCAGCAACACCTATGCCATTGCCACGACGGCCGACCTCGACCACCTCGCCGGCTATGTCAACCTCGGCAACGATTGCCAAGGCCTCACCTTCAAACAGACCGCCGACATCACCTACAGCCACGGCAGCAGCACCACCGAGAACAACTTCACCCAAATCGGCGGCTACTTCGGCGGCGACAAGAACTTCAGCGGCACCTACGACGGCCAAAACCATACCATCAGCGGCATCCGCGTCTACAAAGACCCAACCAATAGCGGCAATGCGTACAAGAACGTGGCACTTTTCGGCAGAATTTCCGGCGCCACCATCCAAAACGTCATCCTCACCGACGCCCGCATCACGGGTTATCGCTATGTCGGCGGACTCGTGGGCAACAAAGCCAGTGGAACGGTGCAGAACTGCCTCGTCGTCAGCTCTACCATCACTTGCGGCAACACCTACGTAGGTGCCCTCTTCGGGAATAACTCTGGCACCCTCACCGCCAATTACTACCGCAACTGCACCGTGAACAACACGACCAACGCCACCAACGTGGGCGTAGGCAACGATAGTTCGTCCAGCGACATGGCCGGCGCGCGCAGCATGCATCCGCTCACCATTCAGAATGCGAACGTCACCGCCACGGGCGAGAGCGTCGCCTACCAAGGCACCACCTACTACGCCAGCAACACCCAAATCACCTTGGGCTACAACAACCTGCCCGCAGGCTACACCGTCACCTATACCCTCAACGGCACCGCCCTCAGCGGCAACACCTTCACCATGCCCGCCAACGACAATGCCACAGTGAATGCCTCAACCGCTCTCATCACCTATAACATCACCTACGACCTCGACGGCGGCAGCGTGGCCACGGCCAACCCCACCACCTACAACGTTACAACACCGACCTTCACGCTCACCAACCCGACCAAGGTGGCCTGCACCTTCGACGGCTGGACCGGTACCGACCTCACCGAACCTACCATGACCGTCACCATCGCACAAGGCTCGACGGGCGACCGCGACTACACCGCCCACTGGACGCAGTACGCCTTCACCCTCACGTTGGGCACGGACATCACCGCAAGCGGCACCGTGGCCTTCACCCTCGACGGCACCGACTACTACGCCACCGGCACCGAAATCACCCTCGCCTACAGCGGCAACATCCCCGAAAACCAGCACATCGTCTTTTATGTGAACGGCGCGCCCATCGCGAACAACGGCAACACCTTCGCCATGCCCGCCGCCAACGCCACCATAAGCGTCGCCCTCCACAATTGGCCTGGCAGCGGCACCGAAAACGACCCCTTCATCATCAGCACCACCGCCGAACTCGACCTGCTGGCCTATGCCATGTCCAATGCTTATTATTCTGATGGAAAGTATTTCAAGTTGGGTGCCGACATCGCCTACGACCCCAATGTGCTCAACGCCAACGGCACGAACTACACCACTATAGGTTATACCAGTTATAAATACTTGTTTTATGGCTCCTTCGACGGCGACGGTCACACCATCAGCGGCATCCGCAGCAGTCAAGGACTTTTCAACCGAATTGGAGATAGTGGCATCGTGAAGAACGTCACCCTTGCCGACGCCGTCGTCAACGGCAACGATTCTAGAGGCGGCATTGTGGGTGTTAACGAAGGCCACATCGAGAACTGCCGGGTCATCAACACCGTTATCAACGGCAACAATTTTGTCGGCGGCATTGTGGGCTGGATGGAAGAGGGCCAAATCGAGAACTGCCAGGTCATCAACGCCGTCATCAACGGCAACCTTGCTGTTGGCGGCATTGTGGGCTGGATGGAAGAGGGCCAAATCGAGAACTGCCAGGTCATCAACACCGACATCAACGGCGCCCAAGCTCTCGGCGGCATTGCGGGCGTATCCGATTTAAACACAACCCTCGAGAACTGCCTCGCCCTCGACACGGACATCACGGCCACTCAACAACCTAATTTTAGCGGTGCTATCGTGGGGGGGACATCCAATACCACCCTCCTCACCAGCAACTACTACCACGGCTGCAGCATGAACAACGAAACCAGTGGCATCGGCACAGAAAATGGCGACATCACCGAGAACGACGGCGCAATGCAGGTCTTCAGCCTCAGCTTGAGCGGCAACGTCACCGCCACGCCAGACCCTGTGGTCGCCTACGACGGCACCGACTACTACTTTGCAGGCACCACAATCACCCTCGTCTACGGCGGCACCATCCCCTCGGGCTGCAGTCTCGTCTATTCGGTGAACGGCAACGCCATCGAGGGCAACAGTTTTGAGATGCCGACACAGGATGTGGCAGTGACCCTCACCAAGCAAGGGCTACGCTACACCTACAACAGCTCCACCGGCGCGCTGGCACTCATCTGGGGCGACTTCAACAAAAACAACAAGTGGGGCAGCGAGGTCACTGCAACGGCGGTCACAAGCGTCACCGCCACTAATGATGTCAGTTTCACCGGCAACTGCTACAACCTATTCTATAACTTCACCAATTGCACGAGCATGGAATTAGGTAACGTGAACACCGATGCTCTCAACAACATGTCTTGTATGTTCTGGGGTTGCTCGAGCCTCACCACCCTCGACCTCTCAGGCTGGAACACCGCTAACGTCACCAACATGTCATATATGTTCTGCCGCAGCACGAGCCTCCAATCGCTCAACCTCTCAGGCTGGAACACCGCCAATGTCACCGACATGAGCAACATGTTCCGTGAGTGCTCAGGCCTCCAATCGCTCGACCTCTCGGGCTGGAACACCGCCAATGTCACCAACATGTATCAAATGTTCCAGCAGTGCTCGAGCCTCCAATCCCTCAGCCTCTCGGGCTGGAACACCGCCAATGTCACCAACATGTATCAAATGTTCCAGCAGTGCTCGAGCCTCCAATCCCTCAGCCTCTCGGGCTGGAACACCGCCAATGTCACCCAAATGAGCGGCATGTTCCGTAGTTGCTCGGGCCTGACCACCATTTACGCGGGTGAAGGATGGAACACCTCAAGGGTCAATGAGTCAACCGACATGTTCGACGGCTGCACCTCGTTGGTGGGCGGCATGGGCACGGCCTACGATGCGAACCACACCGGTGGCGAATACGCCCGCATCGACAGGGGACCCAACTCAGACCAACCTGGCTATTTCACGGGACGGTTCACCAAGGAGATTGCGGGCTATGAAGACAATGAAAGCGGCTGGTATCTGATTGCTTCGCCCTTGGCCGCCGATATTGCTCCTACTGCTGTTACCAATATGACCAACGAAACCTTCGACCTCTACTATTTCGACCAAACCGGCGGCAACAACGGCAAGG
>Ga0326514_10000409_pt1 | contig 29427 bp, 35 predicted proteins | sample 3_2548_0518_D_FD_203653 | JGI IMG/M metagenome (GOLD analysis project Ga0326514, IMG submission 203653) | Bovine rumen microbial communities from UC Davis, California, United States - 3_2548_0518 | ecosystem: Host-associated > Mammals > Digestive system > Stomach > Rumen | place: USA... | reverse complement strand
CCGTTTGCCCCTTTCCTGCGCGCGACCCGGTCCCGTCCCCAACGAGATGCCGGGTCGCGCATTTTCTCTGCCTGATCGGCAGGAGTTGCTGGCCACCCAAGGGCAAGCTCCGCGAATCCCTTGGGCTGGTGTCTCCGCAGGAGTCCCCACCAGGGCGCCCCCACTGGGCCCGCGCGCGCTGAACCCGTGACGAACTGTGGCGCCATTCCCCATCTGCCCACCGATGTGGGCACCATGTCCCGTGCGCCGACGGCTGGCCTTCCATGCAGTGCGACTTCTTTTTCCTCGCCGCTTCCGTTTCCTATCTCCGGCCCCCGGGGCCCTGCATGACTACTCGCCAAGTTCACCAGCCGACAGCGCACGGGACATGCGCACGCGCGTTAGGTGGGTCGCGGCACCTTTGTCGGGCGTCCTGCCGCGATCCACTCCCGGTACAGCGGCAGGAGCTTGCGCGCCATGTGCGACGTGTTGGCGATTGCCGGCTTGGCGTAGGTCACCTTCTTGCCCTTGTTGTCCTTGCTCATGTCCGCTCCCCTCTGGTTTCAGCGCGTGTAGTAGCAGCCTGCGATGATGCCTATCGCCCAGGCGATGGCGCATGCGGCGAGTCCGGTGGTCGTCATAGTTCGTCCTTGTCCGTCCAGTAGCCGAGCTTGTAGCTGTAAACCGCCAATACGAGCTCGACAGCGAGAAGCGCACTGTCATTAGCGTCATGAACAAAAACCTTAGCCAGGGACCCCGCAGCTATGGCTGCGCAGAACATACCGACGAAGTCAGAGAGTGACATCTAGGCCACGCTTTCAGGTTGCTGACCTGCATTGATGCCGTATCCGTGCAGGATTCGGTCATCCGTTCGTCCAAGCAGATAATCAATGGAGCACCTGAACATGTCAGCCATCTGCACGAGCAGACTGATTTTGTTTATCGGGGTTGTGCCGTTCTCCCAGTTGCGAACTACGTCACCACTTACCCCAAGCCGTTCACCAAGCTCTGCCTGGCTTAGGTCGAGTCTTGCTCGTTCAGACCTGATGTTGTTTTTCATCGTCCACCTACCTTAATTCGGTATCTTCTTTGGTTAATATAGACCGTTTTTCGGTATATGTCTACTGAGATTCTTGAAAGAAGTACCGAAAAGCGGTATTTGTATTGTTGGCGGCTAAGGAGGTGCCTGATGAGGTTTAAGGAAGTGCGCCAGATGCGCAAGCTAACGCAGCGGCAAGTAGCTGATCTGCTCGAGATTCCGTTGCGTACCTATCAAAACTACGAGCGAGAGATCAACGACCCAGACACCGACGTCCTTTGCAAGATGGCTGACTTCTACGGAATTACTGTCGACTATCTCGTTGGCTATAGCGACATAGCCTTTCAGCCACAGTCTCATCTGTCTGCCGACGAGACGCACCTCATCGACGTATACCGTCGCCTTGATGAACCAGGAAGACATGCAGTCATAACACTGGCGGAAGGTCTTGCCGGTGAGTAGGCCACACACTTCTACGAGAAGGGAGCAGCAGCCATGATGACGCTGGACTGGATAAAGGGCCTTGACCCGAAGAGGGTCATCGTGATCGACACCGAGACCACCGGACTGGATCCAGAGGGAAACGACGAGATTCTATCCCTCTCCATCGTGAACCTCGACGGCGAGGTGCTCTTTGACGAACTGGTGAAGCCTGAGAGGAGGAAGCGGTGGCCGAAGGCAGCCGAGCTCAATGGCATCACGTATGCGATGGTGAAGGACAAGAAGCACCTGCTCGAGTACGGCGACCAGCTCAGGGAGCTGTGGAAGAACATATCCCTCGTCGTCGGCTACAAGGTCGAATTCGATACCAACTTCCTCTATATGAGCGGGCTGTGCCTCTCCCCTCACGTCCAAGAGTTCGACGTCATGAGGGAGTTTGCCCCGATCTGGGGAAAATGGAACGACTACACGAATGACTGGCGGTGGGCGAAGCTGACGCAGTGCGCCAAATATTACGGCATTACTGACTTCGATGCCCACTCGTCGCTTGGAGATGCTGAGGCGACCCGCCAGTGCTTCCTCGCGCTGATAAACGATCCAAAGTATGTAGAGCCGAGAATCAACAGGGACGACTACGCGAGGGAGAAGGCAAAGGCTGACGCGGCCGCACGCAGCGAAGCCGCAAAGCCATCCAAGACATGGGGCGAAGCTGCGAAGGAGGCGCCGGGGCTTACCGTCGGCTGCATCACCGTCATACTGATAACTCTGTTCCTGCTCGGCGGATGCGTCTCGTGCGTCGCCGGCATATTCGGCTAGATCCAGATACGACATTCGCAATACGCTGTATTGCTTTTGTCTTACATCAAGAGGGGTGACTCGGCATGAAGCGTGACATGGACCTTGTTAGGTACATCCTCATGACAGTCGAGAAGGCAGACGGTGGGGTGCAGATTGACGACCTCACGGTTGACGGCAAGTGGTCACTCTCCATGGTTGCCTATCACGTCGAGCTCATGAAGGCCAGAGGGCTCGTCGATGCGCAGGTCTACCACGCAGGAGATACGGTCGTTGGTGGCATCGTCACCGCCCTCACGTGGGACGGTACGGACTACCTCGACGCCGTCCGCGACGATGCCGTGTGGAAAAGGACCAAGGACGTCGTAAGGAAGTCGGTCGGCTCGACGACGCTCGACGTCATCAAGCAGGCGGCGGTTATGGTGGCCACGAGCGCCATCAAGTCCTCGCTCGGATTGTGATCTAGGAGTGGCCATGGTACGAGATTCGAGAACACCATGATAAGGGAGTCTACGAGTGCCATCCGCAAGTTCCTCGAGGTGCTCCTCGAGGTTGTCTTGACGATTGTCCTAACGCCAATCCTTCCGTCAGCGCTCTCTGCCGTGTGGGGCCTGTTCCTGTACAACTCGACGCTGTTCTCCAACGCAGCTAGGGACTATCCCATGCAGATGATGTTGGCTGTTGGAGTCTCGTTCGCTCTAGGTCTATACCTAGGCGCCACCGTTCGCATTCTCAAGGGCTATGTTGGCAGAGAGCTTGCGCGTCGCCGCTCCGCAGAGATGCAGGACGAGAGCGCCAGGCAGGCGGCTCGAAATCTGCCATATGACAGCAAGCTGTTCCTCAGGAAGCTCGACGGAGCCGGCCACATCGATGTCCAGAAGGGCCGGGCAAGGCTCGACTATATCAAGGCTATAGATCCGAAAATCATAGACGTGAGCGAGATAGCGCATGACGTTTTGCGTGTGACGCTCACGGACTCCGGCAGGTACTTCGTCGCTGTCGCTTCGGACATACTGGCCGAGGCCAAGTCTGACGTCCTCGGGATGTGGTGGGAGCCTTGACGAACGGAGGGGTGAAATGGAACGAAATGACATGCACGTGGTGATGTGCCAAATCCTCGACTACCTGTACGGATGCCTCAAGGATGGAGCGGATCCGGCCAACAGTGAATGGGATGCCGTGGCACTGGGAATCCCAGAGAGCTACTGGTCGGACATCGTCATCGAGCTCGTTGAGCACAACTACATCAAGGGCGTGATGGTCAACAGCGCATCCATGGTCATGCCCATCAAGCCACAGATAACGCTCGAGGGCGTCAGCTACGCCCAGGGTGACAAGCTGATCGTGCAGGCCAGGGAATGGCTGACGGAGAATGCGTCCCCCACTCCCACACAGGATGCCACGCCAGAGACGAGGACGTGCCATAGGCTTCCTGCCGACAACTACGACGAAATGTGCATCGTGCGCAGTCATGGCTATGAGAGGGAGTTCGGATACTGGAAGTGCAGCGAGTGCGGAACGAACTGCTTCGAGGGCGCTCGATACTGCATGAACTGCGGCGCGAAGGTGGTGGGCGAATGAGCAAGCGCAAGACGTACGCGCCCAGGAGGAACACGGCGGTCATCTATGCCCGCTTCTCGTGCTCCAAGCAGAGCGAGATGTCTATCGACGACCAGCTCCGTGTCTGCCGCGATTGGTGCGACCGGAACGGCTACGAGGTCGTGCAGACCTACAGCGACTACGCCATCAGCGGAAGGACTGACGAGCGCCCAGACTTCCAGCGCATGATCGCCAATGCCGGAGAGGCGGAGGTCGTGGTCGTGTACATGATGGACCGATTCTCCCGCGACGAGTACGACGCGCCGGTCTACAAGAAGCGCCTGCGCGACCATGGCGCGAGGGTCGTGTCTGCCACCGAGACCATGCCCGACGGGCCGGAGTCGATCCTGATGGAGAAGCTGTACGAGGGCCTTGCCGCCGTCGAGAGCGCGCACATCGGGCAGCGCACCAAGCGCGGCATGGAGGGCCGGGCACTCAAGTGCCAGCACAACGGCGTGCGGGTGTTCGGCTACGACGTAGGCGAGGACGGCCGCTACGTCATAAACGAGGAGGAGGCGGAGGTCGTACGCGAGGTGTTCTCGCGGAGGGCTGCAGGCGAGGCGTGCAACCACATCGCCACAGACATCGCGAAGCGCGGATACCTGACGTACGCCGGCAACCCCGTCGGCTACATGTGGGTCTACAACATGCTCAAATGCGAGAAGTACACGGGAGTCTACATCTTCGGCGACATACGCAAGGAGGGCGGCATGCCCAAGATCATCGACAGGGACGAGTGGGAGCGCGTGCAGGGCGTGGTAGGCAAGAAGCAGCGCAAGAAGGAGCAGTGGCGAGACTACCCCCTCAGCGGCAAGGCCATATGCATGGCGTGCGGCCACGACATGGTAGGCACCTGCGGGCACAACAGGTACGGCAAGCGCTACGACTACTACCGATGCGGCAGGAGGTGCGGCAGCAAGGGCGTGAGGGCCGATTGGCTCGAGGGCTCCATAACCGACGCGCTCCGTGCGATGCTCTCCGATCGGGAGCACACGCTCGACATCGCCCGCGCCGTCGCGGCATACGCCACGGACGAGCGTGCGGAGAAGGCCATCGAGGCAGCCAAGAGGCGCCAGCGCGAGGCGGAGCAGGGCATGCGCAACCTCACCAACGCCGTGGCCCAGGGCATGCCATGGGAGCTGGCGAAGGAGAAGCTCGACCAGCTCAACATACAGGCGGCAGCGGCAGCGGCAGAGGTGGCCACGCTCGAGAATGCGGAACAGTTTTCGGTGGAGGATTTCGCCGACTTCCTGCAGTATGCCCAGGGCCTTGATGACGAGACGCTGTTGGATGCCTTTATTGGTCAGGTGCTCGTCGGCGACGATGAGGTTATTGTGTCACTCAACTACGACAAGAATGGCAATGGCGCCACAAAAGAATGCGAACCTGCCCGAATTATTCTCGAACAGGTTCGCACAGATTTAGTCTGGCTCCCCTTGCTTAAGCTACGGCAAACGAATCAGGTAAGTCTGGCAGTGGCTGACAGTGACATCTACCTGCAGCTTCCGCGCGCGGCATAGCCAAGTAATACTAGAGTCGTTCTCTCATCGTTCAGCCAACCTTGCATGAGGTTGACTGAACGATTGTGTATGGCACTCGCACCTTACTCGCACCTTACTCGCACCTACTCGCACCTTAGTCGTATGTAGTCGTATCTGACTACATACGTAGTCGTAAATCCATGGGTAATTAGTCCAAAGAAAGTTAACGGGGCCTCTACGGGCGTTACAACAAGCCGTTTACCTGCTGTTATGCTGCAGGAGAATATGCGACCACGACCAACGGGAAAGTAAAGGCCCCACCACCCTCGAGGGCGGTGGGGCCAATCGGTATCACTAGGATGTCCGCTTGCTCCGTCGCGGCTTGTGCCCGTCGAGTCGGAGCAGGCAGTTCCGACACTCGAGCTCGTAGTAGACTGCCGTCCTTGTGGTGCGCTGGCTCCCATCTATCAGATGCATGGGCTTGCCGCACTTGGGGCAGGTGCGCCTGATTTCGATTACCAATGCACCACCACCAATGCGGTGGAGAAGAACTTGACGAGGAACGTCACGAAGCTCCAGAGCACGGACGTCACAAACGCCGCGCCTATGAGCAGGGCGAGCCACCCGCAGATCTGTCGGTCATCGCGGTCGAGGTGCGGCAGGTCATACCGATGGTAGACGCCCCTCATCAGTCGACCGCCTCCGCAAACGCGAGCGCCTCGTCGGTGAGTGCCACGTAGCGGTCGGCCTTGCTGGAAGCGCCTATGTAGTGACCCCATACGCGACCGTCGTTGAGAATGATGCCATCTATATTGCATGTCTCACCCGCCTCGTATGCGATGCCGTTGCCGACCTTGTTGCCATCGATGGTGGACGGATAATCGCGCACGAACATGCCGTACTTGAAGCGCACCGTACCCTTTGCGGGAATCATGCGCCACCCTTCCTCGCCCTCGGGCTCCTCCTCGAACGGCCAGCCACCACCGACGAAGCTGTCGTACAGCTCGCGCTCCTGCACGCCGCCGTTGGGGACGGAATCAATCATGTCACGACCACCAAGACTGATGCCGACGTGCGACGTGATGTACATGTCTCGTTCTTCGTCGTAATAGCCGAAGAACACGAGGTCACCGGGCTTCAACTCGTCGGGGTCGGCGGTCCAGTGGTTGTTCCACCTCACCCAGTCAGACTGCGAGCCGCTGCCGTTCTGGGCGCCTTGCCAATGGGGGATGTCTAGTCCGGCATGGGCGTATGCACACGTGGTCAGGTAGGAGCAGTTGTAGCTCTCGCCCTCCACGCCGCCGGAGGGGGTGTAGTCGTAGGAAGCGCCGATGTTGTCGCGGCAGTAGGCCACGATGTGTTCACGAACCCCCATGTCATGCCCCCTGCGGCTTAGGCTCCTCGTAGGTCATTGCGAGGACGCTATCGTTCCATCCTGCGGTTGTCGGGTCGTTGACCACGCCGAGAATGGCGAGCACGGCGAACGCCGCCTCCACGATCTGGCGGAGCTGGTCGCTCAGAATGCCGAAGTCCCAGCTAAATCCGAAGGGCGCTCCCACGGCCTGTACCAGCACGAGGATGGCCGGAATGATTGCCAACCAAAACGTCTTGTTGCGGATGCGAACCTTCCAATTGACTAGCATGATGCCTCCTAGAGTTCCTTGTTTTCGAGACGGTCGAGACGACGTGCGTGGTCGTCAAGCTTGGTCTCAACCTTTCCGATGCGAGTGGCGTGGTCGTCAAGCTTTCGGTCAAGCGCTCGCACGTCCTCACGAGTGTCCCTCGTCGTGTCGCTGATGTAGTCGAGCTTGTCCCTGATAGCCTGAGACTCGCTGACCGCTCCCTTTCGTTCGCGCGTGAAGTTGAGCAGGAGCGCAAGCCCTGCGATGCACACTGAGACCAGCGAGCCGATTTCTGCCACCGTCATGGCTTACTCGGTAGTCTTGTGGTGGTAGCACTTCGGAGTGTCGAGAAGATGCCCCTCGTCGGTCATAAGCATGACCGTGTGCACGGCCACCGGAGACTTAACAGTCTCGGCGAGCACCTGGTAGTACTTGACCTCGGCGCTCTCGCGGTCGTCATAGCACCACGAGCGTCCCTCAACGATGCCGTTCTGCAACTCGACAACGGTGTACTTGGTCTCTGTGGTCTCTGTAGTCTCAGCCATGATGTTCTACTCCTTGCTCTCAAGATTGTTGATGGTTGCCGCCATGTCCACGAACTGCACGTTGTACTCGGTCATGGCCTCGCCGCGCGCAATGGCAACGAGCGCGCGGTAGAGGATTCCACCAAGCTCGAAGACCTCGCCTGCGGCATAGTTGCCGGGGACTGTCGCAATGATGTCGTGCGGCTCCCCGTTGAAGATGCCGATGACCTGTCCGGGGTGCGTGTCGATGCCCGTTGCAATGGCCGCAAAGGTGTCTGCGCCCATGCGGAACTTGCCACGGTCGGGATTGCAGATGCACACCTTGCCATCGGCGTCACGCCCAGCGAAAACAATCCAGTGGTTGTGCCGCCAGAAGACGATGGCGGGGCGGTCTTGCCGCATCAGCTCGTCGGCGTCCATGCTGTAGCACTGCATGTCAAGGCCATGCAGACGGCCCACCCGCAAGAGGTCTGCGCCGGTGCATCCAGCGACGGTGATGCCGCACTCCTCGGTGAGCTGCTCCAGCGGAACGTCGACGCCGTAGTAGTCCAGTAGCATCTTGAGGCAGGTCGGCCCGCAGTCCAGCGGCTTGTCGCTGGTCACTGGGATAACGTCGTACACTTCTGCCTCCTAACGCAGCGGGTCAGTCGGGATGTCGATAACATCAAAGGTAAAGCGCTTGTGCTCGGCGAGCTTCTTGGTCTCGGCGTCCATCTCGGGCTGGCCGTCGCGCTCGATGTCGCGCGACTTCTGCTCCTGGATGGCGGCCATGACGTCCAGTTCCCTCTTTGCCATTACATTTCCTCCCCTCCGAAGAAGACGATTCCCGTGTCAACAAAGCCGACGCTTCCAGAGGCCTGCGAAATCTCCTCCATGAGCATCATTTCCTCGCTCTTGTCCATGACGTGGTACTCGTCCTGGACAGTCCACTCGTCAATGGTCTTGAGCGACTTCACGAGGTACTGGCGCTGCTTGTCCCAGCCACCGACCTGCTCGGCAATCTCGTCCTTGGTCAGCGTGTTGTGCTGAATCCATCCGAGACGCTTGCGCTCGTCGGGATACTCGTCAAAGTAGGCGGGGATGTTGATGACGATCTTGCCGGTAATCTTGCCGTCGTAGTCGTAGGTCGGACAGCGCTCGATAGTGCCGTCCTCCTTGAGCCTGATGTAGTCATGCTTCATGCCTACTCACCTCCCGTGATGGTCAGCGGCGTCGTTGCAGTGGCGGTGACCTCACCCTCGGTGTACGTGGCCGTAAGCTCGGTGTCCTCGGCGGTCAGCGCAGCGCCGTTTGCGGGCGCGTAGGTGGGCGTCACGAGCTTCTTGCTGCCGTCGTCGTAGGTGGCCACGACCTCCGCGCCCGTGGTGTCGAGCGTGCCGCCGACTGCGTACTCCGTCGTGGTCGGGGGCGTGCGGAACTCGATGGAGACCAGGGCGTGTGTGTTGGTAAAGGTGCTGTGCGTGTTCATGAAGCGCCACACCTTGTGCCCTGCGACGGCGCTGTAGTGCAAGTCAACCATGTTGATGCCCTCGGTCTCCGCCTGCGTGTGCTGCGTCGCAACCTTCACGTCGGAGCTTGGGGGCGTCAGGACGGAGCTGTAGGAGCCCGTGTGGTAGAAACGCATCTCGTACCAGCAGCCGTGCTCCTCGTCCTCCACCTCGGGGAGGATGAACTCGCTCGGGCAGTCAACGGGAGTGTCCAGGCGGTAGGTGACGTTGCGCGTGAGCCCGCTGCCCACGGTCATCTTGGAGTGCACGTACCACTCCGGTATGGTGTCGCCCGGGGTGACCTCCGCCACCTCGTACATCCCGGCGTCGTGCACCCATGCGCACCCGTCGAACTCGTAGCCCGTCGCGGCCCCCACGTAGTTGTAGTAGGTCACGCCCGCCTCGAAGGTCCCAAGAGCCTGCGGCCAGCTGACCTCGTGCAGCCCGTAGGCTCCTTCCGGGATAGTCTCGCCTGCCACGACCGAGGCCTGGTGCCACTCCCCTTCGGTCTGCATGCAGTAGGCTGTCCCGACGAACGTGCCCGTCGCCGCGGTCCATGCGTCGATGTAGTACACGTTCTTCGCGTAGGACCCGCCGACAGTGACTTCCTGCAGCACGTACTCGTCATCCACGAGCTTGTAGTACCGCACGCCCGCGGCGAACTTGCCCGCAGCCGTGAGCTTCTGGTAGCTGTGTGTGAAGTACTCGCCCTCCGGAATTGGCGCGCCAGCCATTACGGCGGCACGGGAGTGTCCCAGCTCCGACTGCTCGTCCACGACCCAGTACTCCGTGCCGACGAACGCCTCCCCCGCAGGTGCTGGCGGATGCGTCACCACGCGGGTGTGGTAGGTGGCCGGGTCACCGACCACGTAGCTCGTCGGGTCGACGGGCTCGTACTCGCCGTCCTCGATGGTGAAGTACGTCTTCTTCTCGGCGAACCTCTCGTCAGTCGTAAGCGTGAACTCCCACGTGACGAACGGGGACAGGTCGTAGACGTAGAAGGTGGTCCTGTAGTCCAGGTTGCGCACCGCAAGGTCAGGTGCCGCCATCACGAACGTCTCGGCGTTGCCCTCGGCCCAGGTGACGGTGACCGTCTGGGACAGCGCGGCGACCTCGAAGCGCACGGCGATGTCAACATGGTCGGCACCGACCGTGATGATGGAGCCAGCGGCGCCCTCGACGGTGGTGGCAGAGGTGACCTTGGCGCCGTCCTTGGCCTTGATGCGGACGAAGCAGTACCATCCGGTCTCGGTGATGCCGTAATCCTCGTAGGCCGACACGTCGCTCACGTAGGTTGGGATTCCCACGGCGTCAACCGTGCGGTAGGCCAGCTCCGTCTCGTCAAGCGAGGTCACGCGCCCGCCCACACCCTGTGCGACCTCAAGCGCCTCCATGGCGATGGCCTGCACCTGCGCGGGCCAGCTCGGGGCGGGGTCACCCGGCACGAAGCCAGACGGTTCCACGCCCTCCTGGACGATACCGCAGGACACCCAGATGGTCGGGATGACCACGGTGCCGTCAGGCTTGGCCCCGTAGACGCCGACCTTTAGCTCTGCGCCAGCCACGCGCAACACCTGTGGTGGCACGGTCACCGGCTCTCCGGTGAGGGCTATGTCGGCGCTCTTGTAGCCGGCATCGAATACCAGCCATGCCACCAGCCCATCGAATCTGTTATCGAGCTCGACCTCGACGGGCATTCCGACCGAGCCGGTGGTGAGCGGCTCGGTGACCGTGACGCGCGGCTTGCGCCCAGTCACTATCAGCTGTATCATCCGTCCTCCTTACTCCTTACTCCTTACTTATGCATGACCACTGCCACGACCGTCTGCGTGATGGCGCTCGTCCAATCGTTGTAGCTGTGGATCTTGAAGCCGTTGACGTACTTGGCACTCACCACGTACTCGATGTGCGTGAACCCGTTGGGCTGGCCTTCGGGCGTGAGGATGACCACGTAGTCGGTGTCGGTGACCGTTATGTCCCCCGGCCCCGAACCGAAGTAGATGGTGGCGTCGGCTCCGTCATTCGCCGGCGTGGTCATGGTCACCGTGTAGATGCCGATGGGCCGTATCAGGCCAACGGTGCCGCCCATTGACCCCTGGATGCGCAGGCCGTCGATGTGCACGGTGCACCCGTCGTTCTCGCCGGTCACGGCCACCGTCGCCCTGCTCTCGCCCTCGTTGGTGACCTGCGCGACGGTCATCTCCGCGAGGTCGCCCACACCACCCGGCCAGCCGCCGTTGAGCCCGATTTGAGGCGTAGTCTGCGAGGGCGTTCCGTAGCTCATGGTGAAGCTGCCACCGCTGTCCACGCTGATGGTGCCGGTGCCGTCACACATCTTGATGACCGAGTTGACGCTGTTCTTGCCAAGCTCGATCAGGCTGGCAGCGAAGGTCGCGAGGGTGGAGATGCCGCTGCGGACGTCGACAGAGTCATCGTCGATGAGCAAATTCCCGGTATCCTCCCGCCCGATGCGGACGCTTGGCACGTCGTTGTCGAGCCACGCCTTGATGTAGCTGACGCCGCCCTTGAGCAGCTCCAATGCCTCTCGGATTGACCAACCAGAAGTCTCGTCACCCTCGGGATGGACCATGATGCCATCCGTAAGCTCGGTGACGTAGCGGCAGACCTCGCGGATAGATCTGGGCCCGAAATAGCCGCCCAGGAACGCATAGAGCTGCGAGCTGGTGGCGAAGTACCCCGCCGTGGCGCTCGTCATGAGGCCCAGAGGGATGTAGCAGAAGCCGTCGCGCGTCGTGGGCGTTACGCAGGTGAGATACGGACTGCCATCGTTGGCAACCGTGAACGTGTTGCCGCTGACGGTGCCGCGCAGCCAGATGGTAGCCGCAGCCGCACCGCCAGTGATAGTGCCGCTCGTCGAGAAGTTCACGGCCGGGATGGCCTCGTAGGCCGTCTTGCCGTTGGCGTTGAGCTTGATTGCCGCGCTCGCGTAGAGCACGGGATAGGCCAGGTCGAAGGACACGCCAGCCGCCACATGCTGGTACCCGTCCGCGTCACCGCAGATGAGGTGCCCCGTGGCGATGGCGACGGCCGCCTTCACGTTGTCGTTGTGGAGCCTTCTGTCGTAGTTGTTGGTGTTGTTGTAGTAGTTGGCGTCCGCCCACCAGCCCCGCGGCACGACCGTCGTGCCAAAGACCTGGTCCTCGTGGTACACGAGGCGGATGTCGTTGCCCACGCCGTAGTGCGTGGTGAGCCTCGTCGCCGCGCCGTAGTAGCACGGCACCCAGTCGGTGACCGAGCCGTCCGCAAGCGTCAGGCGCAGGTACACGTTGTTCGACCTGCCGCTGTCGGCCCTGTTGGCGAGCTGAGCCGCCTCGTAGGCCTCCTGCTCCGACCCGGATGCGGGGGTCTCGGTGGGATACCGCAGGCGCAGCGTCACCTGCTGGCCATCCTCGAGAGCCGCTATGGTCGGGGCGTCGGCCGTCCACAGGCGAGACGCCTCCGTCTTGGTGTCGGTGACGGCCGGGTTGTGGGCGAGTGACTGTGCGGCGAGCGTCCCGGCATCGCCGAGGTCGCCCACCTCGTCCCCGTAGGTCATGCCCGCGGCTGGCCAGAAGCGCCCCTCAACACGGTCCCACAGGCCGGTCAGCCCGTCCGACTTGCGCACTGCACCCACGAGGTCGACGGCGAGGTCGTCCCCGTCGTAGAACCTGAGCGAGTACAGGCGCGTTATCGAGGGATTCTCGTACTTCGCGCCCCAGTTCGCTCCCGTCTCCGTAGCGAACACGCACATCCCCCAGTTAGGGTATATGCCCTCGACGGATGCGGCCGCCGTAGTGGTTCCATCTGGCTTGGTGTACACGCCGTTGCGCAGGGAGCACTGCTGTCTGCTCTGGTCCTTCAGGAGACCCGCTGAAACCTTCTTGTTGCTGCCGAAGCGGAGACCTCCAGTGGAGGAATCCTGACTGGAGGTTATAAGTTCATAGTCCCTGTTCGACGTGGCTGTGTGACGGACACCGAAGATGGTTCCGCACAGGCCTTCGCCGTCCTCGCGCGTCTTACCGAAGGCGTTGCCGTTGACGACGAAGGCACTATAGGTCAAGAAGTCCACGTCGAAACCCCAGCTACCGTCCTTGTTCGGCACCCAGTCGAGCTGGACGACCTGATTTCCCTGCGACTCCACCCACTCGACCTCGGTGTACGGAGCCTCGAGCGTGGTCGCTGCCGCGGCAGCGTCGATGGCCTCCTGCTGGCGGTCACCGCCGCCGGGCGTGCCAATGGCTTGCATCGCCTTCGCAGTTCCGTCATCGCCCACGAGGGCCACGCTCACCGTGTCTCCCTTGCGCACGTTTCCGATGACCGGCACCTCCACGTACTGCGAACCGTCACCGGAGATGACCATGCCGCCAGGGTCGACCATGACCGTGCCGTCGGACGAGTCGGCCACGGCCTCCATCTGCGTCATGCTGACGTTGGTCGCGCGTCGCACGGGCGATCCCTCCGCACGCCGCGCGCCGGCGAGCATGCGAAGGCCATCAAGTGGATTCATTGCGCACCTCCTCCAGGGTGAGCGACTGCGTCATGTCGCCGAAGTCGGTCTTGCACGTGGCCACGATGCACTTGACGGGCTCGCGGCCGTGCGGGGTGAAGTTGACGATGTCCCCCTCGTGGAGGTCCATGTAGATGACGTCGCGTCGCCACTCCGCGCCGATGTTCTGCGAGTCGCGCCAGAAGCGCTCCGCCTCGGAGTTCAACTCCCCCTGGGACGGCTCCTCGCTGGTTCCCTCGTACGACCTCTTGACGGCGATGGTGTAGCCCCTGCGGGCGCTCGAGGTCTCGGACTCGGGCGGCGAGTCGTACCATCCCGCGATGGTCACCGACTTGCTCTTGCCGTCTCTGCCCTTCTCGCTCTTCGTCGCGGTGACGATGGCGCGGCCCGGCCGCTCGTGCGCGTTGCTCGTGCGCCTCGCCGTGCCGACGGACAGCGTCGTAGGGTCGTCGTCGATGATGTCGCACGTGGCACCGCGCCACCTTGGGGCCGTGTACGGCCTGACGGTGATGCGGCCATGGCCGTCGACGTCGATGCGGTCCGTCGAGCCCGTCATGTCGTAGCACATGTGGAGCATCGAGTCGCCGCGCTCGTAGTAGACCGCCGAGCCGAAGCGCCTGTCCACCGCGCCGTCGAGGCTGTGCGGCATGCGCGCCAGGTCGAGCAGCGAGCGCACGGCCTCGAGCATCGAGGCCCCTGCCGCGCACACGACCTGCCAGGGGATGAGGTCTCGGTTGATGCCGAAGAGCGTCGAGTCGAGCTCGTACGTGCGCGTCACGCTGCCGTTGTCCTCATCCTCCTGGACGTTGGTCACGTAGCCTGTGAAGAGCTCGCGCGACCAGCCGACGGATGGCACCGAGAGCGTGATCCTCAGGCGGGCGTCCTCCACGTAGCCGTCGGACTCTCCCTCGGGCATGACCGTCGTGACGCGGGCTGACGCCCTCGTGTCGGTTCGGTATCCCTCGTCGATGGAGCAGTCTGACGGGACGATGCCGTCGAGCACCGAGAGCGTGACGTCTAGGTTGTGCTGGCTGACCACGGTGACGTCAAGCTCCCACTCGTGGTCTACCTCCTCCCACCTCACGTCCTCACCGCCTGCTGGCTGATCCTTGCGTTGACGTAGCCGGGCATCTGCCATCCGGAGTCGAGCCCTGTCACCACCACGCGGTGCCAGTCGCCCCTGGGCGTGCGGTAGATCGGGTGCTCGCCGTCGGTCGTGGTCATCGCCAGGCGCTCCATGGCGTCCTCGGTGGCGTTGGGATGGATGGCTCCGTCGAGGCTCACGCCCTCGACGCCCAGATCGAGCCGCTCCACGCCCCAGCTCGTGGCCACGGGTCGGCCGCCGCCGGTCGTGGAGTGCAGCGCGACCTCCGCGGAGTGCGAGCGCTCGTGGCGCGGGTGGTCGCTCACGTTGACGTGGAGCGCGGCGCACTGGTCGAGCACCTCGCCCCAGTTCCACAGGCAGCAGTCCGACTCCGCTCGCACCGCCGCTGACCCGATGCCGTATGCGGTGCCCACGTGGGACATGACGAGCACGCGGCTGTCCTTGTTGAGCGGCGGGCAGACGGCGAAGTGCCTGAGCTCGCCATCGTCGGCGAGCGGGCACTCCTGCAGCGTCATGTGCCCGTGGTACTCCACCTCGAGCAGGCATGCGTCCGCGTCGGTGGGCTGCACGAGCACGTGCAGCAGACCCATGTCGGCGTCGATGGTCTCCACCGTCGGGGCCACCGACAGGGCCCCCGTGCCGTAGCCGAACCGGCCCCACACGATGCCGCGGCCCACGGCGCCCTCGACGTTCGTCAGGTCGTACTGCAGGCCGACGAGCTCGTTCTCGTCGGGGATCCTGCGCATGTGGCGGGCGGCGTCCCAGTTGATGCTCGTGAGGGACGGGTGGGCGGCCCACTCGGTGATGGCGATGCCGTCCTCCCCGACGAGCCGCGCGCGCAGCCGCGTGACCGCGGTGCCAAGCTCGTCGTGGGCCTTGGCGAGCGCCCCCACCTTCCAGGGCTTGTCCTCGCCGTCGCGCCGTGCCCACAGGCGCACCTCGTCGAGGGCGATCTCGGGCTTCCGCCTGAGCCGCACGACGGTGCGGATGACCGGGCCGTGCGCCCTGCCGCCGGTGATGCCGAAGCTCTCGCGGAAGGCGCGGACCTCTATGACGAGCTCGACGTACGGGTTGTCCTCGGTCAGTTCCGCCGCGAACTGGAACGGAAGCTCCACCTCGCCGCCCTCGGCGGTGAAGGTGGGCGCCCATGCGTCGCCCCACCCGCTGCGGGCGGTGGAGCCGTCGCGGATGTTTCGCCACGGGTGCGTGCCGGTGTAGGTGGCGCGCATCTCGTCGAACTCGTCGCGGTAGGTGAAGCGCGCCTGGTACGCCCCTTCGGGGCAGACGAACGTCATGCCCTCCGCCACGACCTCGCCGAGCCCGTCGCGCTCGAATGCCGCGGGGGTCAGCTGCGTGGGTGCGGTGATCCCCGCGCCGAGCGCCTCCGTCTTCACGAAGGCGAAGCGCTGGTTTGCCTTGCCCAGGCGCGTCCACATCACGAGGTTGGTGCCGGGCGTCATGCTCGCCCCGCACACGTCCATGCAGCGGTTGCTGCCGGACTGGTTGCGGAGCTCGTAGGTCGGCACGGTGATCCCGTCGATCTTGCAGGTGCCCGCCTGCACGGGCAGCCACATCTGGTTGGGGTTGGGGTTCTCGGGGTCGAACGGCCACTGCAGCACCGCGCGGCCGTCGGCGTCGGCGCCGTGGTCGACGTCCAGGGCCTTGCCGCTGTGCGACGCCACCAGCTTGATGAGGCCACCGCTCTCGCGCACGGCCTCGAAGACCTGGTTTGGCCCGTCGTTGTCGGTCCAGACGCACGCCTTCGCGCCGGCCGCCTCGGATGCGGCGGCGATGTCGACGCACAGGCGCGGGTCCATCTCGGACACGAGGCGGTACGTGCCGCCCTCGGTGAGGACGTCCACCGGCACGAAGATCCAGCGCTGCCAGACGTTGCCGAGGGACTCCCACAGCAGGACGTTGGTGCCGGCCGTGCTCCCGCCGCCTGCGGCGTCGAGCACCTTCGGGGTGCCAGTCGTGACGAGCGAGGTCTTGATGACGTACGTGTCGTAGGTCTCGCCGCCGTAGGTCGCGGTGCCGCCGTCGGCGTCGAGGAGCCAGCGCTGGGCGGCGGAGTCGTTCTCGCTCCACTGCCTGATGTTCGTGCCGTTCTCGGTGTTGCCGTTCTCTAAGTCGAGCCAGTTGCCCGTGAGCGAGCAGCAGAGGCGCCAGGTGTACCCGGCGCGCACGAGCGTCCACATCTGGGCGTCCGAGTGGTCGAGCACGTCCCAGAGCTGCACGTTCGCGCCGGACTGGTCCCCTCCGCCGTTGACGTCGAGCGCCTTGGCGGCATGGGCGTTGATGATGAGGTAGGTTCCCTCGTCCAGTGCCATGGTCACTCCTTATCCCGCGTACATGCGGCTCACGCGGCTCGCCTGGCTGGCTATCTCGCCCACGAGCGCGCGGCCGTCGATGTTCACGGCCATGCCCGCGAGCGCCGACGCTACCGATGCGCCCAGCCTGTCGTAGTCGATGGGCTGCTGGCCCACGAGCCCCTGACGCGCCATCGACTCGGCGACGATGCCCGCGAAGTCGTCGGCGAAGGGGCGCTGCAGCGGCACGATGGCCTCGGCGCCCTGCTCGCCGATGCGGTTGTAGGCGTCCCACATGACGCCGTCCCCGCGGCGGTTGGCCATGAGGATGTCGCCGTCGGCGTGGCTGATGATCGCGCCGCGCGCACGGTTCTTGGTGATCGTCTCGTTGATGGTCGTGTTGTGCGTCGTGAAGTACACGTCGTAGCTGCGGCCGTTTGCGTTGGCGAGGGTGCTGAGCAGCGTGTCGACGCTGCCCTTGCCATACACGTTCGCGGTCATGCTGACGCCCGTGCTCTTCGGCACGTTCTTGATGGACTTGTCGAGGTCCTCCACCAGGTTCTTGCCGCTCACCTTGGCGTCGACCTTGGCGTCCTTGTCGGTGACGGCGTCTGACTTCTGCTTGAGGTCCTCCACCTCGCCCGCGGCCTCGCCCGCGTTGGTCTCCACGTCGAGGTACTTCGGCACGAACTCGGTGCCGTTGAACTCCATGATGACGCCGTTGGCGTCGACCACGTTGCCCACGCCGTCCACGTGGAGCTCGCCGTACTTGCTGTCGAACTCGGTGGCGTTGTAGTTCTGGATGTAGCCGATGAGCTGGTCGATGTTGCCGCCGGCCATCTCGGCCATGATGGCGAACTGCTCGCCGCCGATCTGCGCGAAGTCCTCGGCAGACACCCCGGCGTCCTGCAGGCCCTGAGAGAGCGTCGCTGCGTCGATGCCCAGGCGCTCGCATGCCTCGCGCATCTTGTCGGTCGTCATGATGATGCTCTCGCGGGCCCCCCAGTGGGCGTTCTCAGCCTCGGTGAGGTCGCCGAGCATGTTGTAGTAGGTCTGCTCTTCCTCGGTGAGCTTCTCCACTGCCGTCTGCGCTGCTGCCTGATCGCGCGCGAGGTCCTGATAGGTGCCGTCCTCGCGCTTCATCTTCTCCACGAGTTCCTCGGTTGTGAGCACACGGCCGCTGATCGCGTCCTTGTAGCCCTTGTTGGCCTCGAGGTAGTTGTTGGTTCGGTCGGTCACTGCCTGCGTGGCCTTCTCGAGTTCCTCCTCTGCCTTGACGCGCTCCTTGTAGGTGTCAGACGCCATCTCGGTCAGGGCGTTGGCCTGCGCCTCGCGCTGCTTCGCGTCGATGAGCTGGTCGATCTCGTCCTTAAGGTTGTGGACCTCGCCGGCCTCGTCCTTGTACTTGCCCTTGAGGACGTCATGCACCTCGTAGCTCGTGCCAAGGATCTCGTTGACGCGCTCGACGGCAACCTCCAGCTCGCCCATGTTGCCCTGGTAGTCCTTGCCGGCACCTGCGGCGTCGTCGATGACGCCCTTGTAGTGCTCGAGCTCGCCGATGAGGCTTGCCGTGCTGTCGCGCGTCTCGGCGTTGCGCTCGTTGTGCTCCCTGATGGAGTCGAGCAGCCCGTCCACGTCGCCCTTGACGATTCCCGCCTGCTCGCCGAAGTCCTTCATCGAGGTCGTGCCGATGGTGAATGCGGCGCCGAGCCCCTCTGTGTTGGCGCCGATGCCGCTCATGGCGTCCGCCAGGTTGCGGGCGTCGCGATCGGCTTCGGTCATCTCGTCATAGAGGCTCTTGACGGTAGCGGCCACGGCAGCAAGCGCAAGCGCGCCCAGCGCGACCTTAAGGCCCAGGATGCCCGTCTCCGCGCCCTTGAATGCCGTGGTGAGCGACTTCACGAACCCGCTGCCGCGGTCCATCTGTCCCCTGAACACGGCGATGGCCTGTGCGCCGGCGCCGAGCTTGGAGACGAGGCTTCCCGCCCCGCTCGTCAGCTTTCCGAACACGGTGAGCAGCGGGCCTGCGGCGGCGGCCATGAGGCCGAGCTTGATGATGTTTCGCTGCTCGTCCTCGTCCATGTCGGCGAAGGCCTTGGCCAGGTCACCGACCTTCTGGATGAGCGGCTCCGCGGCGTCGATGCCTTCGATGAGGGCGTCCGCGAGCGGCCCGCCCACCTCGATGGCGATGGCCTGCAGCTTGTTCATCGCCACCTGAAGCTTGCTCGCCAGCGACTCGTTGCGGTTGTCGACCTCTGCCTGCAGGGCGGTGTTCTCCGCCCATGCGTCGTTGGCGAGCTTCACCGCGTCTGTCATCTTGCCCGTGTCGCCAGCGAGTCGCTTCATGACGTCGGTCTGCCTGATTGCGCTGATGCCAAGCTCGTCGAGCATCACGGCCATCGACTGGTCCTGCTCGGTTGCCTCTTCGAGTCCCGAAAGCACGGCCGCAAGGGCATCGACGGGGCCTTCCTTCCATGCCGCAGCAAATTCGTCTGCGCTCATGTGTGCGGTGCTCGCCCACTTATCGAGATTCTCGCTACCCGTGGCAACGTCTTTGTCGATGTTGCTCATGATCGTGGAGATGGCGCTGCCGCCAGCCTCGGCGCTCACTCCCATGGAGGTGAGCGCGCCTGCGAGTCCAAGCACGTCCGCCGAGCTCAGGCCGATTGCCGCACCGGCACCGGCGATGCGCATCGCCATATCGGATACGGCACTCTCTGTCGTTGCCAGGTTGTTGCCTAGTGCGACGACGGTAGATGCATAGTTGCTCACCTCGTCATGGCCGGTACCCATGATGTTGAAGTACTGCGCCATGTTGGTGGCGGCATCTTCCCAGTTCATGTCGGTGGCCACATCGAGTCCTGACGCCACACGGCTGAACTCCTGCAGCTCGTCTATTCCAAAGCCCAGCTGCGCGCCGAGCGCCTCGATGTCGAGGATGGTGGCGGCATCCACCGGCTGCACCTTGCTCGACTCGATGGCGGCGTCCTTGAGCGCCTGGTACTGGCCCTCTGTGGCGTCGAGCGTCTTGCGCACGCCCGTGAGCGCGGTGTCGACCTCGATGGCGCTCCTCACGCTGACGGTGCCGAGCGCCACGAGCGGGCCGGTGACCGTGCGCGTGAGCGTCGCGCCGGTGGCCTGCATGCCGCCGCCGATGGACTGCATTGCGCCGCCGACGTCCTGCAGCTTCTGGCCGAACTGGCCCAGCTTGGTCGCGTTGCGGTCGTATGCGACCTCGGCCTCGTGCAGCTGCTGCGTGTAGGCCTCGAGCCGCGCCTCGGCGCGCTCGATCTCCTCGGTGAGGTGGTCGTACTCTGCCGCGTTCTCTGCCGTGCGCTCCCCGAGGCCTTCCTGCCTCTCCCTGAGCACGTCGATTCTGGTCTGCCACTCCGCACAGCGGTCGCCGGCTATCTTGACGTTCTGCGCGAGCAGCTTCACGTTCCCGGATGCCCCCTTCATGGCGAGGATCCGGTTGACCTCCATGCCGCTGCGCGTGGTTATGCGCATGTCCTTGTTGATGCGGTGGAGCGCCGCCGACAGGTCGGAGGCGTCGCCCTTGAACTTGATGGTCAGGCCCTTGAACTCTCCGGCCATGCGTCACACTCCTAGAAACGATCCATGTCGGCCTGCGTCGCCGCGCGCACGCCCGGTCGCACCATCTGCGCCCCGCTCTCGGGGTCTCGATTGCGCCACCCGGCGGCCACGGCGAGGTAGCGCTCAGTCTCGTCGGGACTGAGGTCGCGCGCCTCCTTGAGCGTCATGCCCAGCGACATGAGCGAGAGGATGGCGCTCTCCTCGGGGAAGTCGCGCGCCGCCTGCGGCACCGCTGCCGCATCGCCGCCGTCGCGACTAAGCGACTCCGCTTCCCTGTTCCTCTGGCTCCCGAAAAAAGGTGCGCATCATGAGGCCGACGACCTCCACGCACGCCTCTGCCTGCTCCTGCACGGTCCACAGCTCGTCGCGCACGCTGCGCATCCACTCGTCGTACCCGACCTTCACGGTGCCCTCGGCCGCGGCGAGCGCCCAGACGATGCCCCAGAGCGCCGGGCTCACGAAGCGCACTTGGATGCTTCCGTCCTCGTTCACCTCGCCGATGCAGTCTGCGAGCAGCTGCGAGGCGTCGTGCGACAGCGTTCCGTTGTACTCGCCACTCTTGCGCCCGTAGAACTCGTCCGCATAGAGCTGGCTTGCGAAGTTGGAGGCGCGCAGCGCGTACGCACGGCCGCCCAGGGTAATCGTCGTGGTGTTCAAGGCATCCTCATCTCGTCAGGAAAGAGGGGCCGGGAGCTCGTCCCGGCCCCTGGGGGTCGTGGTTGCGCCTGCGGCCTACGCGGAGGCGGTGCCGTGCGGCACCATGTCGAAGTAGCTCTCGTAGGCGGCGTGCGTCTCGGTGGTGTCGGACATGGTGGCGACGGCGTACTTGGTCTTGGTCGCCGATGCGCCCGAGCCCTCCGTGAACGTCTTGGCGATGGCCGTCAGGTTGATGGTCTCGTGGTCGGCGTTGATGGAGCTGCCCTCGGTGGTGGTGTGGGCGCCGGTCGGCGCGGTGGCCTTGCACTTGCAGGCCCAGCGCTTCTTGTCGTGCTTGTCGCCCTTGAACTTGAAGTGAAGGGCGAAGTACTTGGACTTCTCGCCGCCGCCGGAGAGGATCGCGCCGTCGGAGTCGCGCACCTGCCCGAGGACGTCCACCAGGAAGTCGTCGGGGAAGTACATGGCCTCGAGCGAGCCGGTGAAGCCGTCATCGGTCTCGATGGCGGCGGCGGTGTCGTCGTTGGCGTAGAACTTGAGCAGCTGGCTCTGGAAGTCCAGGGTCAGGTTGACGGGCCAGTCGATGACCTTCTCGGGGCCGTAGGTGCCGTCGTCGTTCTCGACGCGGTAGCCCACGTCCTCGAGGCCGAACTGGATGCCGTTGATGGGATCGGGCATGGCTGCCTTCTTTCTCTTGTCTTCTGGTTAGATGCCGATGCAGTCGAGCCCGCCCCAGACGGTCTCGACTATGCCGTCACCAAGCTGGACGGTGTAGCGGTCGTAGGCGAAGCCCTTCGCGTCGAGGGCGTCCTCCACGCGCTCCTCGAGCGCGATGGAGGAGCCGTGCGTGTAGAGCTCCACGTCGTAGGGCGTGATGCGGCAGCACACGCCGTCTGCCGCCATCGCGTTGCGCGTCTTCTGGGGGACGAGCAGGGCGTGCGGCAGCGGTGGGATGTCCTCGGGGTCGAGCGGTGCCCACGAAGTCCGCGCGAAGGGAATGCCACAGGCGCGCAGGGCGTCGCACAGGTCGTCGTATGTCCTCATTGGTCCACCGTCGCGTTCCTGATGATCTCGGCGCCCACCACGTAGGCGGGGACGATGTGCGGGAAGGCGCGCGTGCGCTTCCCGGTGGGCCTGCCGTGCACGAAGAGCTCGTGGCCCTTCTCGAGCAGGTGCGTCAGGTTGCCGCGCTTGCGCACGTTGCCCACCGTGTACTCGGTCGTGCCCTCGCTTGCGTAGGTGCGCCTGGAGCGGAACGTGCTCGCGTAGTCGCCGGTCTCCGCGGGCGTGAGCGGGCCGTCGCGCAGCTCGCTGGCGCTCTTGGTCGCCGCCTTCTTGACGAGCTTCTCCATGGCGAGCGTCTGCTCCGCGACGTGCCTCATGCATATCGACGTGAGCTCTTCGCCGAAGCCCTCGACGCCGGTCACGACGTCATTGGCCATGCTGCACCGCCCCCTCCGCGCACGTGAGCTCGACCCACGCGCCATCGCCCCTCGTCGACTCCACCTTGTAGGTGACGCCGCGGTAGGTGACGGAGCGCTCGCCACGCCAGTCGCACGCGCGGAGCGTGAGCAGCACGGTCGGCCACACGGACTGCGCGCCGCCGGAGCTGCCGCGCTCGCCGCCCATGCGGGCGGTGCGCACGTACACCTCGGTGGGGACGGTCTCCTGCGTCATCTCGCCGCGCCCGTCGCGCGTCACGCTCGTGGCGTGCAGCACGCACGTGCCGTCGGTGGTGAGCTCGCTGAGCCACAGCGTCATGGTCTTGGCGGCGAGGTCGACGCGGGTCACGTCGTAGGCCCTGCCGCCGATGGCGCACGTGGTGCCGGCATCGACCCCGGGCGCGCGCCTGGTCACCACCTTGCGGGTGACCTGCACGCCGTCTGCCTCCGCTAGCTCCATGTCCTCGGTGCGCAGGCGGCTCTGCCGGTAGGCGAGACCGAAGCGCGTCGCCAGGCCGTCGGTGCCCGAGAAGTCGATGCCGCGGTTCGCGCGGTCGCCGGTCTCGGACATGACGGAGAGCACGCCATCGGTCGGCGCGAAGACCTCGCGCTTGCGCCTAAGCATCGCCGTCCTCCGCGACGGACCCCACGAGGTTGCGGAGGTGCGCCTCGCCGACGTCCTGCGCGTAGTTGCGCCAGAAGTCGTCGAGGGCGTCGCTGTACTCGTAGAGGCATGCGTTGAGGAAGAGCGGCCACTCGGGCTGGCCGGCGTTGTACTCGTGCCCGCGCTCCAGGGAGCACCGCAGGTTGAGGATGGGAGTGACGGTGTCGATGACGTCGCGCACGCGCTCGTCCGTCGTGTCGTCCTCCCACGTGATGTTGAGCTTGCGCTTCACGGCCGCGAAGCGCTCCACGTCACGGACGTCTGGCGCCTTGGCCATGTGCGCTCACCTCCCCGTGACTACGCCTGTTCCTTGGTCTTGACGGTGCCGGCCACCTTGACGTTGAGGTACGCGGGGTCGAGGTTGCTAAGGTCGAGCACGATGGCCGTGGTGTTCCAGCGCGGCTCGCCGTTGGCGTACTGCACGACCTTGAAGACGCGGTTGTCCTCGAGGAACTGGTACTCGTCGCTGTACTCGATGCCGCGGTTGCCACCGACGAGCAGGTCGTACTCGCCAGCCAGGAACAGGATGGCCTCGTTGGCGTCGAGGAACTCGGACTGTACGGCATCGGTCGGGATGGGGAACAGGTTGTTGACGTAGGCACCGTTCGCGTTGAGCACGGTGGTGGCAGGCATGACCTTGGTCAGGTAGTCGATCGGATTGCAGACGAGCGTCAGGCCGTCGAGGCTGCCCTTCACGCGCTCGGTGCCGACGCCGTTGATGGGGTCGGTCTTGGCGAGCTGTGCGACGAGCGCGCCGTAGGAGGCGGGATCGAAGCTCGTGACGGCGACGGCGGTCTTGGCGGGCTTGCCGTTGGTGGGGTCGATGGCGCCGAGGATGTTGCGGTTCAGGCCGGTCGGCTCACCGCCGATGCCCTTGCCCTTTACGACGCCATACTCGAGGCCGCACGCCATGGCCTCGGTGAGGACGGTGCGCGTGTAGGCGCCCATCCAGCGCGGGCCGAGGTTGAGCATGTCCTGGGAGACGGCGCAGAAGCAGGAGAGCTTGCCCTGGTTGACGGAGACGGTCTCGAAGGCGGAGGTGATCTCCTTGGTGATGGTGCTCTCCACGGCACCCCACACGGCGAGCTGGCGCGTGTGCTTGTTGCGCAGCCACGTCGTGACGTAGCCGACGTTGCGCACGCCGATCTTCGCAAGGAGTGGATGCGCCGTCTCGATGTCCTTGAGGACCTCATCGATGAAGGTCTCGGGCATCATGCGGTCCTTGACGTCGGTGGCGCCGGTGCCGTCGCCGATGGTGGCGAGCGCCTGCTTGGGGTTGGGCGACTTGAGGGCGGCGATGACGTTCTCGAAGTAGCGCGTCTCCTGCTTGGTCAGCTGCGGGAAGCCGCGCTGGATGAGCACCTGCTCGTCGTGGCTCTCCATGGCTTCGCGGAACTGCTGAGCGAGGTCTTCGGCGACCTCCTTCTGGAAGCTGACGAACGCCGCCTCGAGAGCGGCGGGATCCTCGCCCTGGAACGCCTGGGCGAGCTGCTTGGCGGCCTCGGAGGCCTTGCCGTTCAGGTTGATGGGCATGTTGCCCCTCCAATCTGCCCCACGTGGGGCTAGTCTGCGAACAGCAGCGCGGCGCGCTGCATGAACGACTTGCTTTGCTGTGCGGGCTCGGGCTCCGGCTCGGGTTCAGGCGCGAGCTCGGGATGCGTGGCCATGGCGTCGGCGACGGCCTGCGCGATGCGGGCCACCACCTCGTCGGACAGCTCGACGGGCGCCATCTCTGCCACGAGCGTCTCTGCCGCAGGCTCGGTCACCTTGCGCATGAGGGCGCGCATGGCGCTCTGCTCCGGCTCGTCGTCATCGTCGTCTGGCTCGTCCACCTCGGTGGCGAGTCCCCACTCGACGGCCTGCTCTGGCAGGATCCACGTCTCGGAGTCCATCAGCTCGTCGAGCATCTCGCGCGTGAGCGCCTCCGTGGCATGCGACATGTAGGCGCGCTTGGAGAGCTCCGTGATGGTGTCGAGGTCGTCGGCGGCCTTGCGGAGGTCCGCGGAGTCGCCTCTGGCGCTCATCCAGGCGTTGTGGATCATGAGCAGGGACGCGTCGCGCATGACGCGCGTGTCGCCCGCCATGAAGATGACCGACGCGATGGAGCAGGCGAAGCCCTCGCACACGGTCGTGACGTGGGCCTTGTGCGCCTTGAGGGCGTTGTAGATCGCGACGCCCTGGGCGACCTCGCCGCCCATCGAGTTGACGTGAACGGTGATCTCGCTGCACGTCTCGGGCAGGTCGGCAAGCGCCTTCGCGATGTCGCTGGCATCGGTGTCCGTCTCGCCCTTTCCAAAGAGCCAGTGTCCCGAGCTGATGTTGCCCAGGATGTGCAGGTCCGCGCTCGTGGCGTCGGAGGACACGAGCAGTTGCATCGGGATAGCGTTAGGCATTCGTATTCACCTCCCCCGCGGTCTCGAAGTTCTTGGTCCGCTGGTAGTCGTCCATGCCGTCGGCGCTTACGGGGCGCTGGCGTGTGAACGCGCGGATCTCGTTGGGGGTGTCGACGGAGCTGCCCACGAGCTTCTCGACCTTGTCGGCCACGTCGAAGATGTCGACGTGCTTGATGTGGCTGGTGTCGACGACCACGCGGCCGCCTGCCATCCACTCGTCCTCGGTGAGCGTCTTGCGGGCTATCTCGTCGGCCATGGCGCGGGCGATCGGGTCCACGCAGAAGGTGACGAAGCTCGTCCACACCGCCTCGAAGTTGTTGGTGTTGCCGTAGAGCAGCGACACCGGCACGCGGAAGCAGGCTGCGACGGCGTCGAACATGTCCTTGCGGATGGCGATGACGTCCTCGCTCTTGCGCCAGGATGCCGCGCTGCTCGCCCCCGCGAGCCTCGTCAGGTCGAATCCCTTGTACACGGGCAGGACGCCGCGGTCGCCCTTCAGGAAGGGCTTGAGGCTCTTGTCGATGTAGTCGGCGATGCGCTGCATGTTCTTGTCGGTGCCGCTGACGGGCGTCTCCGTCATGAGCTTGTAGCGCATGGCGTTGGAGTCCTCGAAGGCCGCCTCGGCCACGCTGCCCAGCGCCTGGTACTCCCTCACGGCGAGCGTGAGCAGCTCGCTCCATCCGGGACACGGCATCAGGCGGAATCGGTACGCCTCGCTCGCGCGGTAGCTCCTGCGCGCCACCTCGGTCGAGCCGCCGATGCTGACGTACTCGTACCTGTCCTCGCGGCCGGGCTGCTCGTTGATGGAGTAGCCGTCGGCAAGCCAGAGCTGCGTGTTGCGGTTGCGGGTGATCGGCACGACCAGCGCGCCGTCGCGGTCGGTGAGCGCCGTGTGCAGCAGCTCGCTCACGAACTCGGCGCGGCTCTGGTTGGCATTCGGGCTGACGTTCCAGAGCCAGCTCTCGTGGTCTGACGCCTCGGGAGCGTCGGCGCTGCGGTAGATGCGCACCTCGCTCATCTGGATGGCGGCGATGCAGTACGACTCGAGGATCGAGCGCGCGACCTCCATCCAGCGGCATCGCTCCTCCGCCTCGAATACCTTGGACCCTGTGGGCTTGCCGTCCTCGCCGAGGACGTTGCCCAGGAAGTCCACGACGGTGCTCCTCACGGACATGGGCGGTGCCTCCTATCGGCATGAAAATGGCCCCTGGCGGGGCCTGTCCTTCCTTGCGCGCACGTCATGCGTGCGTCCCTCTGATGTCGGAGTTCCCCACGACCAGCCGCTCCCAGTCGACGTCCTCGCGGGGCCTGAGCCCGACGGGCGCACCACGCGCGGGACGGTGCCTGAGGTCGATGAGCTCTCCGGTCTCGCACGCCTTCGCCACGCAGGCGGCCACCATGGCGTCGGCCATGGCGGTGAAGTGTCGGCACGCGATGTCGAGCAGCTCTTGCAGGCTCATGGGTCGCTCCTAGAAGGTGATGGGAGACATGAGCACGAGCTCCGTCTCCTCGGGGATGCGCGTCCCCACGCACATGGCGTGGACCAGCGCCATGAAGGTGTCGGTCTTGCGCGAGTGCGGCGCTATCTTGCCGTACTTGTAGTTGTTGTTGGGCGCGGGGACGCGCTTGGCGTTCCACGTGCTCCACCTCATCAGGGGCGAGTCGCCCCACGCTATCTGCTGGTTGGCGAAGACCGAGTCCATGATGGGCTCGACCTTCATGATGTCGCTCGGCCGCACGACGTAGACCTGCTGGTCGTCGCCCCTCAGGGTCGAGTCGAGCCGGAGCACCTCGAGCAGCGCCTTCTTGAGCAGCGCGAGCCTGTAGTCGTCCAGCGCCGCCATGATCAGCTCGGCGCCGAGCTCGTCGCACGTGCTCGCCGCCCACTCGCACGGCAGCTCGGGCGAGATGTCGACGTCATCGACGATGGTCAGCAGACCCATGTCCGCCCAGTCCTGCAGCGGGGCCTTGACCTCGCCGGCATCCGCCGACCTCGTGCACCACCATGCGTGGTGCAGCGCCTGCCACTCGCCGTCGCGGTGGAAGAGCAGGCACGCGCCCAGCATGTCGGTCGTGTGGGCGTAGTCGATGCCCAGCACGCACGGCAGGCCCTGCAGGTCGCCCATGTCGCGAGATGCCGCCACGAGGTTGTCCCAGGGCGTGACGATGAGGTCAGCCCTCGCCGTCGGGCAGTTGAAGCGCTTGGTCGGCACCTCGGGGTGCTTGGCCGGGTGGCGCTGCCACTCCCGGTAGTCGTCGCGGTACTGCTCGAGCAGCACCGGGCGGCGCGTGACGGATGGGTTGACCTTCGGCCACATCGCCTCGTCGTGGATCTCGTCCGGGTCATCCAGGCGGAAGACCATGGGGAGGAGTCGGTTGTCTGGCTCGTCGCCCGACAGCACCGACTCGGCCAGCTCCTTGTCCTCGTCGAGCGGCCCCTCCCGCACGTCCCCGTCGGTCGTGATCTTGAAGATGCGCGGGTCGTCCTTCTTGCCCAGTCCGCCCACGAGAACACCGATGATGGAGTTGTCCTCGTAGGCGTGCTCCTCGTCGAAGATGACAGCCCCGGGCCTGCCGCCGTCCTTGGTCTTGGCGTTGGCGGTCAGGAACTTGAAGATGCTGCCCGTGGCCTTGTTGGCGATCTCCTCCTTGCCCCACTTGAACCCAGGCGCGAACCTCTTGGGGCTGCGCTCCATGATGTTGTACAGCTCCACGAACGACGTCTTGGCCTGCGGCTCGGTCGTCGCGACCACGTTGACGTCGTACTCCGGGATCCCGTTTCCCTTGCTCATCATGCAGAAGGTCAGGAACGTGATGAAGCCGTTCTTGCCGTACCCTCGGCCGACGTAGAGGAACAGGATCTTGAAGCGCGGCAGCATGTCGGCATCGTAGGTGCAGAGCATCAGGGCCAGCATGAACTTCTCGTCCGGCGTGAGGTCGAACGGGAAGAGCCGCTGGTACCCGATGTATGTGTCGAGTCGCTTGCGGTCGAGCCACAAGTCCTCGCTGGCGAAGATCCTGCGCACCATGGCGCAGAGCTGGTGCTGGTCTCGGCAGGCGACTATCCCGCCGTCCTCCACCATGTGGAGCCACTCGGCGATCTCGGGGACGGTCTCGACGTCTATGCGGCACGCCTTGTTGTAGGCGGCCACGGGACTAGAAGTCGACTTCCTCGGCCTGAGCCTGCTCGGCCTTGGCCGCCGTCCTGCGCCGTGCCTCCACCGGGCCCATGCCGAGCTGCTCGCGCACAAGCGTGTCGAGCGCCTTGGCGTTGCCGTCGAGGGCAGCGTCGAAGAGCGCCCTGCGCAGGCTCGCGCGCCCCACCGTCTGGAAGTTCTCCATGGCCTGCCTGAATGGCATGCCGAAAGCCTGACGGCACAGCCAGTTGAGGTCCACCGCCTTGCAGTTGACGACGGCGCAGACCTCCGCCATGCCGTTGAAGGCCATGAGCGTCTGCTTGACCTCACGTGCCTGCTCGTCAGTCCAGGGCTGAAGGTTCTTCGTTCTCGCCATGGTCGCTCCGTATGCGTCGTTCGGTTCGATCTGGTTCCCAGCGTGGTCGGAACATGTTCAAAACTTGTCCGCTCCAACCTAGTTTTAGACATTCGCGGATAGTTTTCAACAATCGAACAAACGATTGGGTAGGGTCTCTATGTTTCGCGCATTGGCGCAGGTATTGCATCATTTAGGCCCTCGTTTGGATGGCAGAAAATGAAGCATCCCTCTACCTGCTCTTTTGTGGCTCCAAATAGTACCAGAAACAAAATCGGTGCATATTTCCCAAATCTGTGG
>Ga0326514_10000408_pt1 | contig 29471 bp, 17 predicted proteins | sample 3_2548_0518_D_FD_203653 | JGI IMG/M metagenome (GOLD analysis project Ga0326514, IMG submission 203653) | Bovine rumen microbial communities from UC Davis, California, United States - 3_2548_0518 | ecosystem: Host-associated > Mammals > Digestive system > Stomach > Rumen | place: USA... | reverse complement strand
CAGAACGGCCAGATTGCTTCCGTTGCTCTTATGGATGCCCGTTCCATCGCTGCGACCGCAGCAAATAAGGGCTTCCTTACCGCTGCAACCGAGATGGACGTCAAGTATTCCGAACCGGAGTACTTTTTCGACAAGACGATCTACGAAAACCGCGTGTTCAACGCATGGGGCAAGGCAGAGCCGGACTCTGAGCTTGTATTCGGACCGAACATCAAGGACTGGCCGGCTATGAGCCCGCTTCCGGAGAATCTGCTCCTTCGGGTTGTATCCGAGATCCATGATCCGGTCACCACGACCGATGAGCTGATCCCGTCCGGTGAGACATCCTCTTACCGTTCGAATCCGCTGGGACTTGCGGAGTTCACCCTGTCCAGAAAGGACCCGGCATATGTGCGAAGAGCCAAGGAAATCCAGTATGCGCAAAAAGCGATCGAGTCCGGCTATGATCCGGCCGCGGCGCTTGAGAAGGCTGAGGAGAAGTTTGGCGGGACTGCAGAAGATCGATGCGGGAAACCGCTGGCGGACCAGTACCAGGATGTTATCTCCCTGATCACGGAGAAGCTTCCGGGACTTGTGGAGAACTTCACCGATCCGAAGCAGTTCGGCGTCGGTTCCACGATCTTTGCGGTCAAGCCGGGGGATGGTTCCGCAAGAGAGCAGGCCGCTTCCTGTCAGAAAGTCCTGGGAGGCTGGGCGAACATTGCTTTCTCCTACGCGACCAAGAGATACAGGAGCAACCTGATCAACTGGGGCATGCTTCCGCTGCTGATCGGAGAGGGAGAGCTGCCATTTGAAAATGGCGACTGGGTCTTCCTTCCGGATGTCCGGGCGGCAGTCGCAGAGAAGAGAGATCAGATCATGGGCTTTGCTGTCAAAGGCGGAGAACTGAAAGAGTTCTATATGACCCTTGGAGAGCTGACCGGCCATGAGAGAGAGATCATCATGGATGGCTGCCTGATCAACTACAACCGCAAGCTGAATGAACAGAACGGAATAGATTAAGAGGCAAAAGCCGCCGGCCCTGATGAGCCGGCGGCTTTTAATTTGTATACACAAGTCAATGAAAATTCTTAATTGAATATAATGTATACACAATTAATACTTTTACGCAGGAATTATATAAAAATATAGAAAAATATTGCGAATAGTATTGACAAATAGAAACTCTATTGTTACTATATAGTCACAGAGAGACATCGGAGAAACAGATCCGGAAACAAAAAGATGCATAGGAAGATGCATCGATGAGACGAAGAGAAAAGATGAGAGTTCCGGATCATGTCAAAGATGCCTGATCACAGAAAGGAGGACTGGACCGATGGAAATCGATAATGGAACACCGTACAGTTCAGTTCAATATAACAAAGGCAGAGTGAATGGTCCCTGCGAAAAAGACTTCTGATGATCGGTTTTCTGAGATTCGCAGTTTAGAGCGAGAATCGGAGAGGAAAGATGAGAAAATCGATGGAAGCGCCTTTCACTTGTTATATTGAAAGCAAGCTGCCTTAGACGCTATCGTGTAAGCAGATCGACATATTAATTGTAAGAAACAGTTTATGAGTTGATTTTCAGAATCCGTTCCTGACGAGAAAGGGAACGAAGAACGATATCCAGATGATTAGATGTATCTTCACCAAATAAGGAAGACGGCGCTGTAGAGCACAGCACCTTGACAGATACAAAGCAGGGAAGAAGCCTCCGATTCAACTTTATATAGATTCTAAAACTGAATAGCAACTTTCATACGGTATCATAGGAGTCGGCGCAGAGCGCCGGCTCCTTTTTCTGCTGCCTTTCAATCAAAGTGCGGAAACCAGTTCCGGCAGCGTCCGCTCGAAGTCGACTCCGTACGCATCTTTCTTTCCACTCTCATAGGTCACCCGGATCGTCTCCTGCGTATACCATGCTGCCAGCTTCAGCGCCTCCTTGAGGGAAGAGCCTCTGGTCAGGGCGCCGGCGACGACAGAAGAAAAGAGGTCGCCTGTCCCGTGGTAGCCTGCCGGGACCTTATCTCTGTAGTATTCGAAGATCTCTCCGGTCTCACGGTTTTTCGCAATGACACCTGTCTTCCCTGTTTCGAAGGAGACGCCGGTAAGGACCGCCCACTTTGGACCCAGTTCCAGAAGCGCCTCCAGCATCTTTTCGATATAGCTCCGGTCATAACTCTCTTTGTAGGGAAGCCCGGTCATGAAAGAAGCTTCCGTCAGATTGGGCAGGATGACATCCGCGATCCGGCAGTATTCTGCGTTCCTTTTCACATAATTCTCGTCAAAGCCGGCATAGAGTTTTCCGTAATCCGCCATGACAGGGTCGATGACGACCAGCGGCTTCTTCGGACTGTCAAATTTCCGGACGATGTCTCTGACCAGGTCCATCTGGCGGACCGATCCCAGATAGCCCGTGTAGATAGTGTCGAAGGTCAGCCCTTCCATCTTCCAGTGGTCGGTGATCGGCGTCATCTGGTCTGTCAGGTCCAGAAATGTGAATCCCTTAAACATGGTGTGGGTGGACAGAAGCGCAGTCGGCAGGACCGCGGTCTCAACCCCCATGGCTGAGATCACCGGAAGGGCGATCGTGAGAGAGCACTTTCCAACGCAGGAGATGTCCTGGATCGTCAGAAGGCGGTGGTCTGAAAGTTTGCTCATGGCTTCTCCTTTCTGAAGATCGATAGAGATCGATCCCATTTTGTTATCCGTTTGTTATCATTAAGGGCAGAAGGATTCTGAAGCGGGTGCAACCGGCAGGATTCCGAACCGGGTGAAACCGGTTGATATAAAATCTGACATGATTATAATTGATATATATTGTAAAATCAATCATGCCAGATAAGGAGAAAAGGATATGCTCACATACGATTTCCATGACAGAGAGGATGAGACGCTGACGGCTTATCTATATAGAAGGATCCGGGAAGATATTCTGGAAGGAAGGCTGAAAGCGGGGGAGAAGATGCCTTCCAAGAGAGCGTTTTCCCGCAACCTTGGCGTATCCACTGTTACGGTCGAGAATGTCTATGCACAGCTGGCTGCAGAGGGTTATCTGATGCCGAAAGCGAGGAGCGGCTACTTTATCGCGGAGATCGGGGACGCGCTGCTTGTGCCGAGACGGGGCTCTGAGGACAGGAATGTTCCGGGCCCTTCCGGAAAGGAATCCGGGGCAGAGGGGCAGCAAGGTGGAGGCACAATCGACCTTTCGGGGGCGAAGGCAGAGCCTGAAACATTTCCGTTCGGGACATGGGCAAAGATCGTAAGAGGGGTGCTTGCAGCGAGGAGGACAGAGCTTCTGACCCGCTCGCCCGGCAATGGCATTCCGGAGCTTCGCCGGGAGATCGCCAGCTACCTGCTCCAGTACCAGAGCATGAATGTATCGCCGGACCAGATCATCATCGGGGCGGGGACGGAATATCTCTACTCGCTTCTGATCCGTCTTCTTGGAAATGACAAGGTTTATGCTCTGGAGACGCCGGGCTATCTCAAGACGGGAAGGATCTACGAGTCGAACCGGGTCAGGGTCCGCTACATTCCGATGGACGGGTCGGGGATCTCTATGGATGCACTGAGGTCGGGCGGGGCGGATGTTGTCCATATCTCGCCTTCCCATCAGTTCCCGACCGGGATCACCATGCCCGTCAGGAGGCGGGCGGAGCTTCTGCGCTGGGCAGGCGAGAAGGATGGACGGTATATCATTGAAGACGATTACGATTCAGAGTTCCGCCTGTCCGGACGCCCGATTCCGTCCCTGATGAGCATTGACCAGGACGGAAGGGTGATCTACCTGAACACTTTTACGAAGAGCCTGGCTTCCACGATCCGTATCTCCTATATGGTGCTCCCGAGGCAGCTTCTCTGGCGCTACCGCCGGCAGCTGGGGTTTTATTCCTGTACGGTCTCGAACTTTGAACAGTACACGCTGGCGGAGTTCATCCGGCAGGGGTTCTTTGAGAAGCATATCAACCGCATGAGAACCTACTACAGGAAAAAGCAGAACCTGGTACTGTCGTCGATCGAAAAAAGCAGGCTGGCGGATATGACGGAGATCGTCGGCGAAGATGCAGGACTGCACTTTCTGCTCAGAGTGTCTGCCGGAAAGAGCGGACAGGAGCTGACAGAGCTGGCTGCTGAGAAGGGAGTCGTTATCTATGGGCTTGAGCACTACAGACAGGGAGGACAAGAGCGCGTCGAGGAGGAACGGTCCTCTGGGGAACAAAAGCCGTCCATGGTCGTCAGCTACTCCGGACTCACAGAGGAACAGATCGAAACATTTCCGGGACTGCTTTCCGAAGCATGGACCGGTCATGCCTGAGTTTGCCATGCACACTCTTTCGTGGTATATTTACACTGATTTATTGTGGAAAAATGTTGAATTCATTTGGAAGACAAGAGTATGAAGATTATTGTTGTTGGATGCGGGAAGGTCGGCGAGAAACTGTGTGCGGACCTTTGCCGTGAAGGACATGATGTCACGGTCGTGGACAAGAGCGATTCCGTCGTCAACCAGGTCTGTGACCGGTATGATGTGATGGGCTTTTCCGGAAATGGAGCGAGCTACGAGATCCTGATGGAAGCCGATATCGAACATGCGGACCTGGTGATCGCGGTTACAGGCGTCGATGAGGTAAACCTTCTGGTCTGCCTGATTGCACGGAAAGCAGGACACTGCCAGACCATCGCCAGAGTCCAGAACCCGGAATACAATCAGGAGGCTCCGTTCCTCAAGGAGGAGCTGGGACTGGCCCTGGTCATCAACCAGGAATATGCGACGGCTCAGGAAGTCGCCCGGGTCCTCAAGTTCCCGAGCGCCATCGAGATCAATACGTTCGCGAAAGGAAGGGTGGAGCTTCTGCACTTCCGTATCCCGAAAGAGTCTGTTCTGGACGGGATGAATCTGAACGAGCTGCACTCGAAGCTCAAGTGCCATGTTCTCGTATGTACGCTGGAGCGTGACAGCGAGATGGTGATCCCTCAGGGCGATACGGTCCTGAGGTCAGGAGATGTGATCTCGATCGTAGCGCCGGGAGATGAGCAGGCGGATTTCTTCCGCAAGATCGGACTTGATACCCACTCGGTCAAGGACACGATGATCGCGGGAGGCGGCGATATCGCTTACTATCTGTCCAGGATTCTGATCCGGTCCGGCATTCACGTCAAGATCATTGAGAAAGACCTGAAGAGATGCGAGCAGCTGGCGGAACTCCTTCCGAGGGCGACGATCATCCATGGAGACGCTTCCGACAAGGAACTTCTGGTGGAAGAGGGAATTGACCGGGCGGAGAGCTTTGTGGCGCTGACCGGCATCGATGAGGAGAATGTAATCCTGTCCCTTCTCGCACGGTCCAGGGGAATACGGAAGATCGTGACAAAGGTGGACAGATCGGCATTTGTGGAAGTATTCGATCAGCTGGACCTGGATACCATGGTCTCACCGAAGAATATTACGGCAGAACACATCCTGACTTATGTCAGAGCGATGCAGAACTCCTTCGGCAGCAATATCGAGACGCTTCACCGCATGATGGATGACCAGGCGGAGGCTCTGGAGTTCCTGATCCGGGATTCTTTCAAACTGAAGAATATCCCGCTGAAAGATCTGAAGTTCAAGCCGGGTGTTCTGGTTGGCTGTATTAACCGCGACAACAAGATCATTCTTCCAAGAGGCGACGATGTGATCAAGCCGGGAGATACTGCAGTGGTCATCACGACTCTGAAGGGAGTCAGTGATATCGATGATATTTTTGAGAAAAAAAAGTGAGCAAACATGAACTATGCGATGATTATCCGGATACTGGGGTGGATGCTGATCTTTGAGGCAGGCTTCATGGCACCGTCCGCCCTGGTTGCGGCAGTCTACCGGGAGGGCAGCGTTATCTGGCTGTTTGCCTCCATGGCTGCATGCCTGATTGTGGGCCTCCTCATGAAGGTCCTGAGCAGACCGAAACACCATAGAATCTATGCCAGGGAAGGCGCGGTGATCTGCGCAATGGTCTGGTTCCTTTACAGTATCTTCGGGGCCCTGCCTTTCCGGCTCTCCGGATATATTCCGAATATGATCGATGCCATCTTTGAGACAGCGTCCGGTTTCACGACGACGGGAGCATCCATCCTGGCCGATGTGGAAGTGCTTCCTCACTGGCTTATTTTCTGGCGCTCCTTCACCCACTGGATCGGGGGCATGGGAATCCTGGTCTTCGTCATGGCGATCATCCCATTAGCTTCCGGCGGAAGCACCATGTATCTGATGAAAGCGGAGAGTCCGGGACCCAGCGTTAAGAAGATGGTTCCCAAGACCAGCCAGACAGCGGGACTTCTGTATAAGATGTACTTCTTCCTGACGGTTCTGCAGCTTCTTATCCTGATCCTTGGCAGGATGCCCGTTTTTGACGCTTTCTGTATTACATTCGGAACCGCAGGGACCGGAGGGTTCGGAATACTGAATTCCAGCTGCGCGGATTATACGATCTTCCAGCAGGTAGTGATCACAATCTTCATGATCCTCTTCGGAACCAACTTCAGTGTCTTCTATCTGATCATGACGGGCCATATCAAAGAGGTGCCGAAGGTATCGGAGGCTATGACCTATTATGGAATCATCGGCGCTGCGATTGCCCTGATCAGCATCAACATTCACGGCAGCTATACGAACATCGGGCTGGCGATCAAGGATGCTGCTTTTCAGGTCGGCTCCATCATCACTACTACCGGATATTCGACGACAGATTTCGATCTGTGGCCGGCTTTCTCCAAATGGATCCTGATCCTGCTGATGTTCATCGGAGCCTGCGCAGGTTCCACGGGCGGCGGCATGAAGGTTTCCCGTATTCAGGTTGCCGTCAAGGCGATCCTGAAGGAACTTGACAGTGCGATCCATCCGAACGATGTAAGAAAGATCCGCTACGACGGCAAGGTCCTCGAGCATTCCGTTCTGAGAGGAATCAATGTCTTCATTACGGCATACTTCCTGGTCTTAGGTCTGTCCGTTCTTCTGATCTCAGTCGACAACTTCGGGCTGGAAACGAATTTCTCCGCTGTAGCTGCCACACTGAATAATATCGGACCTGGTCTTGCCGGGGTCGGACCGACATCGAATTATGGCGGATACGGACCTTTCGCAACCTGCGTCCTGATCTTTGATATGATCGCAGGAAGGCTTGAGATCCTTCCGGTGCTGGTCCTGCTGTCTCCGCACACCTGGGGAGAAGGACATGTTCTCCGCAAAGTGAGGACAGACAGACGGGCGAAGGGTCAGGAAGATGAGTGGATGATATGACTACAGTGCCAAAACTCCATCTCCACGTCGCGCTTGCACATAAGTGGAGAATGGAGTTTGGACACGCGTAGGCACTTTTGGTGCTTTCATCATGATAGATTGCACATCACACATGATACGAGGTGACGGAAGTGGATAAAAAAGAGTATCAGGAAAAACTGAATGAGATTAACCGGCTGATAGCGATCGAGGATTATAGCTCGGCAGCGGCAGTTGCAGATTCGATCGAATGGAAGAGGGTCCGGAATGTCCAGACTCTTCTCATGGTCAGCGAGATCTATGAAGCGGTGAACCGCTATCAGGACAGCAAGATCCTGCTTCTCCGTGCCTACCGCAGAAGTCCGCTGGGAAGGACCGTTCTCTACCGGCTGGTTGAATGCTGCATCGCACTGAGGCAGTTCGATGAGGCAATCGAGTACTATTCGGAGTACGTCCAGGCATCTCCGAGAGACAACAACAAATATATCCTGAAGTACAAGATCTACAGGGGAAGAGGCTCTTCCCTTGATGAACAGATCAATATCCTGAAGGAGTATCTGGACCAGGAAAAGGACAGTGAACGCTGGTCCTATGAGCTGGCAAAGTTGTATAAGGAAGCGGGAAGAACGCAAGAGTGCATCAACACCTGCGATGACCTTGTCCTCTGGTATCAGAGTGGCAAGTATGTCATCAAGGCTCTCGAGCTCAAGAAGAAGATCGCTCCGCTCACTCCAAAACAGCAGGAGATCTACGATAATCGTTTTGCGGCAGAAGATGAGGATGACGGAGAGGCATCTGAGGATGCGGAAGCTTCCTATCTGAGGCAGGCAAGGGCAGAACGGGCGTCCCTGCAGCAGGATCAGATCAAGTCCGAGATCGCACAGGATGTCTCAAGGGCTGCAAGAGAGAAAGAAATGGCAGAAGCCTTGTCCCAGACATCCGCGTCCGTGGCTTCCGGAACATCTCAGCCTGAGGGATCTTCCGGAAAGCCGGCTGCGAAAGCTGCCGCGCAGACTGCGGAGATTCCGCAGACTCTGGCAGAAGAAGAGCCGGTACAGACGGTTTTTGCAGCGGATAAGGCGGAAAAAGAAGAGACGGCGCCTGAGACATTTGCCGAAGGCAAAGCTGAGGAGACGGAAGCCGTCGATGACGGCGTTCATTATAATGAAGAGGAGCTCAAAAAGAATCTCGCCGAGAGCATGAAGAGCATCATCGGAGGCGTCGGACCCAGAGATGAGGTTGACGAGGAGCAGGCTCAGCTTGACCGTGTGATCGAGCAGTCCAAGGAGGACCAGGAGGCTGCGGTCGCATCCAGAGGACTCGGGATGACGATGGAGATGCAGAAGAAGACCGGGGAGCAGAAGCCGGAAGCGGCCAGACTCACGATCGATGACATCCTTCTTTCCATGGGAGATAAGGGCGAATCTGTCAGGAAGGCTGTTGCCACGAAAGAAACGGCGGCTGAGAGCGTTCCGGAGAATGTGACGCCGGCAGAGGGACAGGAAGAAGTCATGCCGGAAAGGGCACCTGCAGATGTCAGGCCAAAAGAGGTTCCGGCAGAGACAAAGCCGGAAGAAGCACCGGCAGAGGCTAAGGCGGAAGCAGCGCCTGCGGAGGCCAGGCCGGAGGAAGCACCGGCAGAGGCTAAGGCGGAAGCAGCGCCTGCGGAGGTCAGGCCGGAGGAAGCACCGGCAGAGACTCCGGCGGAAGAGAAGGCAGAGGAAAAAACTGCCGGAGAGCCGGCAGCCGGGAAGGAAGAGGCTGTCCGGGATATCCTGGATGCAAAGACAAGAGTGATCCCGACGGAAGAGGTCGCGAAGCTTCATGAGCAGTTTGTGGAGAGGGAGAAGCTCGCGAGAAGCGCCGGAGAGAAGATGGCAGAGAAAATCGCTGCACAGGCAGAAAAGGAAGCCAGGGCAGCGGAAGAAACTGCAGGGAGAGAGCCGGCAGCAGATGAGATGACGGAAAAGCCTGCAGTAGAAAAGCCTGCAGCAGAAAAGCCGGCAGCAGAAAAGCCGGAAGAGGGGACAGCATCCGCTACAGCTGCCGGCGTGGCTCCGGCAAAGCAGCAGGTTCCGGAAGAGGCCGGCGGTGAACAGGTGATGAAGGAAGTTCACGCGGAGCAGAGTGTCGAGGAACCGCAGGTCTTTCAGGATCCGCAAAAGACGTTCCTTAAGCCTTACCAGCGTAATCTTTTCAGAGGCTTCCTTGAGATAGGAGACCTGGAAGAGCAGATCGCATCCGCAATTGACCAGGCAGAGAGCAAAGGCACTGACCGGACTTCCCGGACTGGAAATGTCCTGATCCTGGGCGGCCATGGCTGCGGAAAGACGACGATCGCGACCGGAATCGCGAAGGCGGTTGCAGAGGATATGGGAACTCATTCGGTCAAGATGGCAAGGATCTATGCCGCAGATCTGAACCGTAAGGATATCGCGGCTACGATTGCGAAGATCGCAGGAGGCGTTCTGATCATCGAGGAAGCCGGCGACCTGGAGGATAGTATCGTTGACCAGCTGACCACAGCGATGGAATTCCGTACAGACGGCATGATCATGATCCTGGAGGATGAACAGAGATATATCCATGATCTGCTGATGAGGCATCCGCGCTTTACGATGAAGTTTACAGCCCAGATCTATATCCCGGCATTCTCCAGTGAAGACCTGGTGCGCTTCGGAGAACTTTATGCAGAAGACAATGACTGTGTCTTCTCGGAGGAAGCAAGGCAGGCCCTGACCGGAAGGCTTGAAGCAGTTGCAAAGTCCGGTGAGGTGGTCTCGATCACGAATGTCATCGAGCTGACCAGCCGTGCGATTAAAAATTCCGGCAAATTCTTCCGCAGGATCCAGTCTTCGAAGAAGCGCTACGACGCGCAGAACCGTGTGATCCTGAAAGCGAAAGACCTCCGCTGATCCTTCGGAATACAAAGCGTAACAGAAAAAATGATGGCTTCAGGGTTCCTGAAGCCATTTTTTAAGGGAAAATATCAAACAATTCGTGAGAATCAATAAAAATTTTTTGACATTTTGCCCATTTACGCTGATTGACACTGACAATACACGCTGTTATACTGAGAATAGTTCCTTATTTATTGTGCGTTTTTTCGTACGTTCAGGAGGTAGTGAGGATGAAAAAACAGATCGCTTTGGTTTTGAGTGTACTGATGGCTGCAGTACCGTGCACTGCATTTGCAGGAGAAACGGAGGCTGCAGCAGATGCTGCTCCGGCAGGCGGCTCCGTTATCGCGGATGCACCGGTAGAGGCAGATGTCGAGATTCCGTCTGATATGAAGTTCGGTTTTATCTTCCTTCATGATGAGAACTCTACTTATGACCTGAACTTCATCAACGGAGCCAAGGATGCTGCCAAGGCACTTGGGCTTTCTGATGACCAGATCATTCTGAAGACGAATGTACCGGAAGGCCAGGAGTGCTACGAGACAGCAGCTGACCTTGCAGACCAGGGATGCGCAGCAGTATTCGCTGATTCCTTCGGCCATGAGGATTACATGATCCAGGCTGCCCAGGAATATCCGGATGTTCAGTTCTGTCATGCAACCGGAACCAAGGCTCATACAGAAGGCCTTGACAACTATCACAATGCATTCGCTTCCATCTACGAAGGCCGTTACCTTGCAGGTGTCGCTGCAGGAATGAAGCTGAACGAGATGATCAAAGACGGCAAGATCACCGAGGACCAGGCAAAGATCGGATATGTCGGAGCATTCACCTATGCAGAGGTTATCTCCGGATTCACATCCTTCTTCCTTGGTGCAAGATCCGAGTGCCCGACCGCTACTATGGAAGTTACCTTCACCGGTTCCTGGTATGATGAGACCGCTGAGAAGGAAGGCGCCAAGAACCTGATCAATGATGGCTGCGTACTGATTTCCCAGCATGCAGACTCCATGGGTGCTCCGACCGCCTGCGAAGAGGCTGGCGTACCGGATGTCTCCTATAACGGATCTACCGGAGACGCTTGCCCGAACACCTATCTGATCTCTTCCAGAATCGACTGGGCTCCGTACATGATGCTCATGATGAAGAACACCGCTTCCGGTGAGCCGATCCCGGCTGACTGGACCGGTACTCTTGCATCCGGTTCTGTAAAGCTTACCGAACTCAACACCAACGTCGCGGCTGAGGGAACTCAGGATGAGCTCGACAAGGTCACCGCAGGACTTGAGGATGGCAGCATCCACGTGTTCGATACTTCAAAGTTCACCTTCAAGGGCGCTGCTCTTGATGAGAGCTTCCAGTCTGATGTTGATACCGATGAAGCATACACTCCGGATACCAACACTGTATCCGATGGATACTTCCATGAATCCGAGTACCGCAGCGCTCCGTACTTCGATCTGAACGATGCAGACAACTCAACCGGTATCGATGGAATCAAACTTCTGGATACCAAGTTCTGATTGAAAAGAAGTGTGCATTCTGAGACATTTCCCCCGTCAGGGGGAGGTTCAGAGTGCTGTAAAGAGGCAGCACGGGAAAGTACCTGTGCTGCCCTCTTTCGTTAAAGACGACAGTGGCCCGACAGGGAGGAGATGTTTCCTGACTTCCCGGCATAAAGGCAGGAGGTGCTGAAGTGGATACTAGCAGACAGCCCGCGGTAAGTATGCGCGGCATTACCAAAACATTCGGAAAGGTAGTTGCGAACGATAATGTATCGATCGACATCTACAAGGGAGAGATCCTTTCCCTTCTCGGAGAGAATGGAAGCGGCAAGACGACGCTGATGAATATGCTCTCCGGAATCTATTATCCGGATTCAGGACATATTTACATCAACGGCAAGGAAGAACTGATCCACTCACCCAAGGATGCACTTGCTCTCGGCATCGGTATGGTGCATCAGCACTTCAAGCTTGTTGATGTTATGACTGCGACCGAGAATATCGTTCTGGGCCTGAAAGAGGGAAAGAAATTCGATCTGAAGGCGGCGGCAAAGAAGATCAGAGAGATCTGTGACAAATATGGCTTTGATCTTGACCCGGAGCAGAAGATCTATGATATGTCCGTATCTGAGAAGCAGACGGTAGAGATCGTCAAGATGCTTTACCGGAAGGCGGATATCCTTATTCTGGATGAGCCGACTGCTGTCCTGACTCCTCAGGAGACAGAGAAACTGTTCGATGTCCTGAGGAACATGAAACAGGACGACAAGGCAATTATCATCATCACCCACAAGCTGAATGAGGTTCTTGAGATCTCCGACTATGTGGATATCCTGAACAAGGGCAAGTTCATCGGAAGCCTGAAGACTTCTGACACGAACGCCCAGGAGATGACCGACATGATGGTCGGCCATGCTGTAAAATTGAATATTGACAGACCTGAGCCGAAGAACGTAAAACCGAAGATCGAGATCTCAGGGCTGAATGTGATAGATGAGGATGGCATTCCGAAACTGCAGGATGTGTCCTTTTCAATCAACAGCGGTGAGATTCTTGGAATCGCAGGAATTTCCGGAAGCGGACAGAAGGAGCTCCTGGAATCGATCGCGGGCCTTCAGAAGATCCAGTCGGGCAGTATCAAATACCATGATGAAAAAGGCAAGGAATATGACCTGGTCGGCATGAATCCGGAGATCATCAGAAAGCTGGGTATCTCCCTTTCCTTCGTTCCGGAAGACCGTCTGGGCATGGGCCTGGTTGGAAACATGGATCTTACAGGTAACATGATGCTCCGCTCCTTCCGCAAGGGCGGCGGACTTTTCACGAACCGCAAGATTCCGCATGATCTGGCGGATGAAGTCGTAAAGGAACTTGCTGTCGACACTCCGGGTCTTTCCACTCCGGTCAGAAGACTTTCCGGAGGAAATGTACAGAAGGTCCTGGTTGGGCGCGAGATTGCTTCCAACCCGAGTGTTCTTCTGACTGCTTATGCTGTAAGGGGTCTGGATATCAATTCTTCTTATGTCATCTATGACCTGATGAACAAGCAGAAGGAGAAGGGTGTTGCCGTCGTATATGTCGGTGAGGACCTGGATGTACTTCTTCAGCTGGCAGACCGGATCCTGGTCCTCTGCGGAGGCAAGGTATCAGGGATCGTCGACGGAAAGACAGCAACAAAGAATGAAGTCGGCCTGCTGATGACTTCACTGGGAGGCAAAGAATGAAAAACAAGACGAAAAGAGGGTTTGGCCTTCACATTGTAAAAAGAGCCTCCATCTCATGGTATAAGGCGATGGGAATCCGGGCGGTGGCGCTTCTTGTCTCGATCGTTGTCTGCGCAATCGTCACCTGGGCACTGACAAGACAGAGTCCGATGGGTGTTATGCAGACGATCTTCCTTGGAAGCTTTGCGAGCCAGAGAAGATTCTGGGTCATGATGCAGGATCTTTCCGTTCTTCTTCTGATCTCCCTGGCTATGGCTCCGGCATTCCGGATGCGCTTCTGGAATATCGGAGGCGAGGGACAGGTTATGATCGGATGTCTGGCAACAGCAGCCTGCATGATCAACTTCGGAAAGAACCTTCCAAACGGACTGGTCATCCTGATCAGCCTGATCGCGGCAGTTGTGGCAGGCGGTATCTGGGGACTGGTCCCGGCAATATGCAAGGCAAAGTGGAATACGAATGAGACCCTGTTCACCCTGATGATGAACTACGTAGCGATTCAGCTGTGCGCATACTTTATCATCATCTGGGAGAGCCCGAAGGGATCCGGAAAAGTCGGAATCATCAACCAGAAGACACATGCCGGGTGGCTTCCGACCATCGGAAAGTATAAGTACCTGCTGACTGTCATCGTAGCGGCAGCGATGACGGTATACATCTTCTGTTACATGAAGTACAGCAAACATGGTTATGAGCTGGCAGTTGTCGGCGAGAGCCAGAAGACGGCCAAGTATGTCGGAATCTCCGTCGGAAAGGTTATTGTCAGAACGATGGTCCTGTCCGGCGCGATCTGCGGACTGACTGGTTTCATGCTGGTCGCCGGGTCTGATCACACGATCACGACGACACTTGCCGGAGGCAGAGGTTTCACGGCAGTCCTGGTTGCATGGATGGCAAAGTTCAATCCATTTGGCATGATCTTCACCAGCTTTCTGATCACCTTCATGTCGAAGGGCGCAGGCGAAGTCGCATCGAGTTTCAACCTGAATGAATCGTTCTCTGATATCCTGACCAGTATCATCATCTTCTTCCTGATCGGATGCGAGTTCTTTATTCAGTATCGGATCGTACGTCAGAAGGAGGCGAAATAATGTTTAACTTTGACATCTTTTTCCAAAGTGCGGTGAAACAGAGTATTCCGCTTCTTCTTGGCAGCACAGGTGAGACCCTTACCGAGAAGTCCGGAAACCTGAACCTTGGTATTCCGGGTATCATGTATGTCGGAGCGATTTCCGGCGTCATCGGCTCTTTCTTCTATGAGAATCATCTGAATGCATCCGGAGCTTCGATCAATCCGTTCCTCGGAATCTTCATTCCGATCGTATGCTCTCTGCTTGGTTCGCTTCTGATGGGGCTTTTGTATTGCTTCCTGACCGTCAATCTGAGAGCGAACCAGAACGTTACCGGTCTTGCGATGACTACTTTCGGAGTAGGTTTCGGAAACTTTTTCGGCGGATCACTGATCAAGCTGACCGGTTCCTCCGTGCCGTCTATCTCCCTGAGAGCGACCTCAGGGTGTTTCCAGAAGACGTTCCCGTTCGCCAGAAAGATGGGACCTGTAGGAACGATGCTTTTCTCGTATGGATTCCTTGCATATACAGCGATCGTCATCGCGATCTGCGCCGCATTTTTCCTGAGAAAGACCCGCCTGGGGCTCCAGCTTCGTGCGGTTGGTGAGAACCCGGGTACGGCAGATGCCGCGGGAATCAATGTGTCGAGATACAAATACGCTGCAACCTGTATCGGTTCCATGATCGCAGGACTTGGCGGACTGTACTATGTTATGGATTATGCTTCGGGTGTATGGTCCAATAATGCATTCGGTGACAGAGGATGGCTGGCGATCGCGCTGGTTATCTTTACCGTATGGAGACCGGACTTCAGCATCCTGGCTTCCATCCTGTTTGGCGGTCTGTACATCCTTTATCTGTACATCCCGACCGGAACCAACATGGCGATCAAGGAAATCTACAAGATGTTCCCGTATCTGGTTACCATCGCAGTCCTGATCATCATGTCGATCCGCAACAAGAAAGAGAATCAGCCGCCGGCTGCGCTTGGCCTTCCGTACTTCCGCGAAGAAAGATAACTGCAGGGCTTTAAAGGGAGCCAGGCACCCTGAGGGGTGTCTGGCTCCTTTTTTGTACTTGCAGAGCAGGTCTCAGCCGGGTTTCGTACCGGGAAGAAGTCTGCGATGGACGGACATTCATCACCGTGGGACGTCAGGTCACTGCAGGCTCCTTCCAAATGATTTCCATTGGGGGGAGAAAACCGGAGGTTTAAATATTTTGCTTTAAAAATGGTGCTTTATTGACTTTGATTTAGTCAAATTGTATAATTGAGTACAGTGTCGAAAGTATGCTTTTTTCGCGAAAGGTGGCTTTGCCGATGGGAAACTGGTACGATAACACTGTTTTTTACCATATCTATCCGCTGGGACTGCTTGGCGCTCCCCATGAGAATCAGGGCGGAGAGGTTGTGCACAGACTTCGCAGACTGGAGGACTGGATCCCGCACCTGAAAGATCTTCATGTCGGGGCAGTCTATATCGGACCGTTTTTTGAGTCGGGTGCCCACGGATATGATACGAGTGACTACCGCATGGTCGACAGACGGCTGGGCGATAATGAGGACTTTAAGAATCTGACGAAGAAGCTTCATGAGGCCGGAATCAAGGTTGTCGTGGATGGCGTGTTCAATCATACGGGACGCGGCTTCTTCGCATTCCAGGATATTAAGAAAAACAGAGAAAGTTCCAGGTACAGAGACTGGTACAAGGGAATCAATTTCGGCTGGGACAGTGCATATCACGATGGATTCTCCTATGAGACCTGGAGGGGATCAGGAGATCTGGTGAACCTGAATCTGAGGAATCCGGAAGTTAAGAACTATCTTTTTGATGTCATCCGCTTCTGGATCGATGAATTTGATATTGATGGAATCAGACTTGACTGCGCGGATGTCCTCGATTTCGATTTCATGAAAGAGATGAGGTGGGTCACGACTCAGAAGAAGCCTGATTTCTGGCTGATGGGTGAGGTTATCCACGGAGATTATTCACGCTGGGCCAACAAAGATATGCTTCATTCCGTCACAAACTATGATCTGTGGAAGGGAATATGGTCCGGACACAATTCTCACAACTACTTTGAGATTGCGCATACGATCCGAAGAGAGTTCGGGGATAACTGGAACAGTGGGATCTACGCGGGACTGACGCTTTATTCCTTCGTCGACAACCATGATGTGGCAAGAATCGCACAGCAGCTGACGGACAAGGCGCATCTTTTCCCGGCCTATACGCTGCTCTATACACTTCCGGGTGACCCTTCCGTCTATTACGGATCAGAATGGGGCATCGGCGGAAGAAAAGAAGAGGGCGACTGGGCGCTGAGACCGGAGATCAGGCTGGAAGAGATCAGAAAGAATCCTCCGGTGAAGGGACTCTGCGAGTATCTGGAATTCCTTGGGGAGCTCAGGGAAACGTACCCTGTTATCGGTACAGGGAAGTATAAGGAACTTCTGCTTACGAATCGCCAGTTTGCTTTTGCAAGGACAGGAGACGATCAGGCGGTGATCGTCGCGGTCAATAATGATGAAAAACCTGCGGAGATGTGGATCCGGCTTCCTGCTGACTTTGAGCATGTGACGGACCTGAATTCCGGGGAAGAGATAAAGAAAGAACAAGGTCAGCTTCATATAACGCTGCCGGCAGACGGCTGCGGAATCTACCTGCACAGTCAAAGGGGGATCAGTGGGATGAAAAAAAAGAATGCGGGCAAGACAGAAAAACCGGTGACGGAGAAAGTGGAAAAGGCGCCGGCTGCCGAGCCAAAGAAGATCACGGCGGCACCGGAGCCGAAGAAAGTGACAGCAGCACCGGAACCGAAGAAAGTGACGGCAGCGCCGGAACCGAAGAAAGTGACGGCGGCTCCTGAGCCGAAGAGGATCGAGGCTAAGAAGGAGGCTCCGAAGGAAGAGCCGAAGAAAGAAGAGCGTCCGCCGAAGGGACCGGAATTCATCGGTGACCTTGACCAGTATCTCTATGATCAGGGCGTACACTATGATATCTATAAGAAACTTGGCGCCCATCCATCATGGGCGTGCGGCAAAGAGGGGATCCACTTCGCAGTATGGGCCCCACATGCAGCAGCTGTCTGCCTGATCGGTGAATTCAATGGCTGGAATGAACAGAACCTTCCGATGAACCGGAACGATCCTTCCGGAATCTGGGAGATCTTTGTCGACAATGCAAAAGTGGGACAGATGTATAAGTATCTGATCTACACGCAGGATGGCAGAAAGCTCTACAAGGCTGATCCGTATGCAAACCAGGCAGAGTACCGTCCGGGAACCGCTTCTGTGATCGCTGATCTCAGGGATATCAAGTGGACAGATGACAAGTGGGTGCAGAAGAGAAAGAGCTTCGTCCAGGAAAAAGCTCCGATCTCCATCTATGAGTGCCATATCGGAAGCTGGATGCGGCATCCTCACGGAGAGTGCGAGGATGGTTTCTACAATTACCGCTACTTTGCACACTCTGTCACGGATTATCTGCTGAAGAGGGGATACACCCACATCGAACTGATGGGAATTGCAGAGCATCCGCTTGACGAATCCTGGGGATACCAGGTTACCGGATATTATGCTCCGACTTCCAGGTTCGGAACTCCGGAAGACTTTGCATATCTGATCAATTATCTGCATAATCACGGAATAGGCGTCATCCTTGACTGGGTGCCGGCACATTTTCCGAAAGATGCCCATGGACTGGCTGATTTTGATGGCCAGGCATGCTACGAATATGCAGATCCGCGCAAGGGAGAACATCCGGACTGGGGTACCAAGGTCTTTGATTTCGGAAAGTCTGAGGTCAAGAATTTCCTGATCGCGAACGCTCTTTACTGGATCAAGGAGTTCCATGTTGACGGACTTCGTGTTGACGCCGTCGCTTCTATCCTGTATCTTGACTACGGACGCAAGGACGGGGAGTGGATCCCGAACAAGTTCGGCGGAAACAAGAACCTGGAAGCAATCGAGTTCTTCAAGCATCTGAACTCTGTCGTTCAGGGAAAGTATCCCGGAGTCATGATGATCGCGGAAGAGTCCACCGCATGGCCGAAGGTTACCGGACGTCCGGAAGACGACGGACTGGGCTTTACCATGAAGTGGAACATGGGCTGGATGCACGACTTCCTCGATTACATGAAGCTTGATCCTTACTTCCGTAAGTTCAACCACAACAAGCTGACCTTCGCAATGACCTATACGTACTCTGAGAAGTATTGTCTGGTTCTTTCACATGATGAGGTCGTTCATCTGAAGTGCTCGATGATCAACAAGATGCCGGGACTTTATGATGATAAGTTTGCGAACCTGAAGGCCGGTTACGCCTTTATGTTCGGCCATCCGGGCAAGAAGCTTCTCTTCATGGGTCAGGATTTTGCCCAGGAGCGCGAGTGGTCCGAGCAGAGAGAACTTGACTGGTTCCTGCTTCAGCAGCCGAAGCACAGACAGATGCTTGATTTTGTGACCGAACTGCTGCATCTGTACAAAAGCAATCCGGCTATGTATGAGGCGGATGACGATCCGGTGGGCTTTGAGTGGATCAACCCGGATGACGCAGACAGAAGCATCTACAGCTTCCTTCGCCATTCCGAGGATGGAAAGAACAACCTTCTCTTCGTCGTCAACTTCACTCCGGTGGCCCGTCCGGACTATCGAGTGGGCTGCGTAAAGAAGACGAACTATCGTCTGATCCTCGATGGCGACGAGACCCGTTTCGGGGGCCGCGGCACCAGGCATCCGAAGAGCTACAAGGCCGTAGAGAGTGAATGCGACGGCAAACCGTATTCCTTCGCTTTCGACCTCCCGGCATATGGAGTTGCAGTATTCCGCTATTGATCGTAAACTATGCGAGCTGCAGAGTTCTCTCTGCAGCCCGCTCTGTACGGATTCTGTGGTTTTATTCAGAAATTTCCGGACGGCCTTCTGCAGGATTGGCTGAAGCGGAGCGGAAGAACATCCCACCGGGAATGACTGGGTTGTGGTGAGAGACTTTCGAAGCGGCGATCAAAGTATTCAAAACTTCGTCGTGTCATACAAGCACGCGACGAAGTCTGAAGCCTCCGGCGAGAGCCATCGGAATGCAGAAGAAGACGCTTCGCGCCGCGTGCCCGGGCGCAATTTTGCCAAGGCGGAATTGATAAAGATTGTAAGGACAGAAGCATGAAAAATAAGCCAAAGATCAAATACAGCGGCAACCTCGGAATGCACTGGAACTGGAATCTGGTGTTGTCCGTGAGCCTTCTTGTGCTTATCATCCTGAATTTCCGGATCAGTCACAAGGCCGGCCTGGTAACACTTCTGTTCGCCTGCATCTACTTTCTTCTGGTCCTGATCATCTACCTCTGCTATAAGCCGCGCATCCTTCGCGGTCTGGTAGGCTTTGCGACCAGGTTCAGCCAGAAAGAGGAAGAGATCCTCCGGCAGATCGAACTTCCGGTGACGATCGTATCCGAAGAGGGCAGGATCATGTGGATGAATGACCGCCTCTGCGAACTCGCAAAGAAGCCGGAAGATTACAGCAAAAACATATCCGCCCTTTTCCCGGAGCTCATCAAAAGCATATTTCCGGTCATGGAATGGGATAAAGATGTCGATGTTCACTACCAGGGCCGGGATTTCAGGGCACACGTCCAGAGAATCAATATCGACGACCTGATCAATGATTCCGATCTGATAAAGCGGGAGGCGAAGGAGGAACAGAACAGTTTCTTCTATATTATCTACTTCATCGATGAGACCGATCTGAACCGGCTGAGAATCGAGAACCGCGATCAGAAGTTTGCCTTGTGCCTTGTGGATCTTGACAACTATGAAGAAGCTCTGGAAGGTGTCGATGAAGTCCATTCGTCCCTGATCAGTGTCCTGGTCGACAGGCAGATCATGAAGTACTTTACCACTCATGACGGTCTGACCAAGAAGCTGGAGAAGGACAAGTATCTGGTCGTCTTCAACCGGAAGAGCCTGGACAGTCTGACGGAAGACCATTTCTCTATCCTGGAGTCGGTCAAGACCATCAATATCGGCAATGATGTCAGCATCACGCTGAGTATCGGGGCCGGTCTTGGCGGAAAGACGTATATCGAGAACTATGAACTTGCCAGATCTGCGATCGAGATGGCACTCGGCAGAGGCGGAGACCAGGCAGTCATCAATCATTCTTCCCAGATGACGTTCTTTGGAGGAAAATCCCAGAGAACCGAACAGCATACCCGTGTGAAGGCGAGAGTAAAGGCTCAGGCTATGCGCGAGATCATGATCACCAAGAATTCGGTGATCGTCATGGGGCACAGGTATCCGGATATGGACAGCCTGGGTGCGGCAGTCGGCGTGTGCAGGGCTGCGATGGCGCTGGGAAAGAACGCGCACATCGTCATGGGCCCCGAGTATGGTTCCATCAGTGCCTGGATCGATCTCCTGAAGCAGAGCAGGGACTATAAGGATAATCTCTTTATCTCCCATGAGCAGGCCCTGGCTATGACGGATCCGTCCACCGCACTTGTGATCGTTGATACCAACCGCCCGTCCCTTATGGAGTGCAGAGAACTGCTCGATAAGACCGGGACGATCGTTGTTCTGGACCACCATCGTCAGAATACGGATAAACTTGAGAATGCATCGCTTTCCTACATAGAGCCTTCCGCCTCTTCCGCCTGCGAGATGATTGCCGAGATCCTTCAGTACTTTGAGGAAAATGTGCGTCTGCGCAGCCTTGAGGCTGACTGTATGTATGCCGGCATACTGATCGACACAAACAATTTTGTTGTGAAGACGGGAGCCAGAACCTTCGAAGCGGCAGCTTATCTGAGAAGAAGCGGTGCCGATATCACCAGAGTCAGAAAACTTCTGCGTGATGACGCAGAGAGCTACCGGGCAAGAGCAGAGGCAGTCAAGAGTGCGGAGATCTTTATGGATGCTTATGCAATCTCCGTTTTGCCGCCGGAAGGCCTGAAGAGCCCGAACGTCATAGGAGCCCAGGCAGCCAACGAACTGCTTAACATAGTTGGAGTGCGGGCTTCATTTGTCCTTACGGACTTTGATCATGAGATATTCATCAGCGCGCGCTCGATCGATGAAGCGAACGTCCAGCTGGTGATGGAGAAACTTGGCGGAGGAGGCCATATCAGTATGGCGGGCGCCCAGCTGAAGGGCGTCACGATCGATGAGGCCAGGGAGAGACTGAAGGCAGTACTGAAACAGATGACAGAGGAGAAAACAATATGAAAGTAATTCTGCTTGAGGATGTGAAGAAAGTCGGAAAGAAGGGGGACATCGTCGAGGTTTCCGATGCCTATGCAAGAAATGTTCTTCTGAAGAAAAAGTCAGGCGTGGAGGCGACCAGTGCGAACCTCAATACCCTGAAGCTTCAGAAAGCGAACGATGCGAAGGTAGCTGCAGAGAATCTTGCCGATGCAAAAGCTCTGAAAGAGAAGATCGAAAAAGGCTCCGTCAGTCTCAAGGTCAAGACCGGAGAAGGCGGGAAACTTTTCGGATCCGTCTCAAATGGCCAGATTGCGGATGCTTTGAAAGAGCAGATGGGAATCGAGATCGACAAGAGAAAGATCGTGATCGGATCTCCGATCAAGAATGTCGGGGACATGTCGGTTGATATCAAACTGCACCCGCAGGTGAAAGCGGAACTTTCTGTTAAGGTGGAAGCGCTCTGATGCCGGATGAAGAACTGATTAAAAGAATATTACCCCATGATCAGTCCGCAGAACAGTCTGTCATCGGATCGATGATGATCGATCCGGAGGCAATCTCAGTTGCACAGAGGTATCTTACGCCGGATGATTTCTATCAGAAGTCATCCGGGCTTTTGTTTCAGGCGATCGTGTCTCTGGACAACGATGGAATCTCGGTTGACAACATCACCCTGAAAGACCGGCTGAAAGAGATGGACGCGCCTGAAAATATTGCTTCAGACAGTGCGCTGGCGGAGATCGTCGATTCGGTCCCGACTTCTACGAATATCGAGTATTATGCGAAGATCGTAGCCGACAAGTCCAAACTCCGGAGCATGATCCGGACGATGGAAGAGCTGACCAATAACTGCTATCTTGATCATGAAAGCACGGAAAATCTGATGGCGGATACGGAACAGAAGATGTTCCACGTCCTTCAGCAGAAGGAAAGCCAGGACTATGTCCCGATCCAGGATGTTGTCATGGAGGAGATCGCGAAGATCTCTGCTGCCGCAAGACAGAATACCAATGTCACCGGTCTTTCCACCGGTTTCATCGATCTGGACTACAAGACTTCCGGTTTCCAGCCTTCGGACCTGATCCTGATCGCAGCCCGTCCTTCCATGGGAAAGACTGCATTTGTCCTCAATATCGGCGACTATATGGCAGTCAGGCAGCATAAGCATGTGGCGATCTTCTCGCTCGAGATGTCCAAGGGCCAGCTGGTCCGCCGTCTCTTCGCGCAGGAGGCGAATATTGATGCGACAAAGCTGAGAAATGGTGACCTGACGTCCTCCGAGTGGGACAGCCTGGTCGCGGGGGCAGATATGATCGGCAAGTCCAGTCTGATCATCGATGATACCCCTGGTATCACAGTCGCGGAACTGAGAAGCAAGTGCAGAAGGTACAAGCTGGAGCAGGGACTCGATATCGTCATGATCGACTATCTGCAGCTGATGAGCGGATCAGGAAAGAGAAACTCCGATTCCAGACAGCAGGAGATCTCTGAGATCTCAAGATCTCTGAAGGGACTCGCCAGGGAGTTAAATGTTCCGGTGGTAGCTTTGTCCCAGCTGTCCCGTGCGGTCGAGCAGAGACCTGACCACAGACCGGTCCTTTCCGACCTCCGTGAATCCGGTGCGATCGAGCAGGATGCCGACGTCGTCATGTTCCTCTACCGTGAGGACTACTACAAGCCGGATACCGAGCGCAAGGGCATCGCGGACTGCATCATCGCCAAGCAGAGAAACGGCCCGCTGGCCGATATCGAACTGGCGTGGCTGCCGGAGTACACGAAGTTTGCGTCGATCGAGAAGAATCCGATGCCGCAGTAATGTAGGGACCATGTAGGTATACCAGGACCGGGTCCACCGTAATGTGAATATACCAGGACCGGGTCCACAGTCTGACCACCATTTAGATGGATGTCAGCCTGTGGATCCGGTCTTGGATGAAATATATGGTAATAAGTTACGTCAGGACTGCGGACAGAAAACCATTTCCGAGCCTGCGAGGGGTATCTGGACACAGACCTGACGTGACGCTATATAGAAGGAGACTTTCATGGCAAGCGTAGAAGAATTTTTTGATAAGGTACTGACCGTCAGACTTACGCCGGATAGACAGGCTCTGGATATCATCGACCAGACCCTGCTTCCGGGCACCATCAGGAGAATCAACCTGAACACGAAGGAAGAAATCTGGGAAGCGATCAAGAAGCTCAGGGTCAGAGGAGCGCCGGCAATCGGCGTAAGCGCGGCATACGGTATGGCGGTTCTTGCCTCCCGGTATGAGACAGAAGACTTTGAAACATATGCGAAGCTTTTCCAGGCAGATAAGGAGTATCTGGCTTCTTCCAGACCGACTGCCGTCAACCTGTTCTGGGCGCTGAACCGCATGGAGAATACGCTGATGGCGAATAAGGGCAAGTCCATCGCGGAGATCAAGGAGATTCTCTATCAGGAAGCGGATAAGATCCAGGCTGAGGATGTGCAGATCTCCCGGAACATCGGCGAGATCGGATTCGGGCTGCTGAAGGATCTCAAGAAGGACGGACAGCCGGTCGGGATCGAGACACACTGCAATGCCGGAACCCTGGCAACTGCGAAGTACGGTACGGCAACGGCTCCTATGTATCTTGCTCTTGAGCATGGATGGAAGGGAACGGACATGCATGTCTACTGCGATGAGACCAGGCCGCTCCTTCAGGGTGCGAGACTGACTTCCTTCGAGGTGGCGTCTGCGGGGATCACAACTACGGTCCAGTGCGATAACATGGCGTCTGCCCTGATGCGTGCCGGCAAGATCGATATCATTTTTGTGGGCTGCGACCGTGTTGCAAGAAATGGTGACTTCGCGAACAAGATCGGTACTTCCGGACTTGCCATCATTGCGAAGCACTACGGAATTCCGTTCTATGTGTGTGCACCGTCCTCGACGATCGATATGAATACGCCGTCCGGTGACCAGATCCCGATCGAGATGAGAGATCCGGATGAGGTCACTGAGATGTGGTATAAGGAGAGAATGGCGCCGAAGGGTGTGAATGTATTCAACCCGGCATTTGATGTTACGGACCATTCGCTGATCACCGGAATGATCACGGAGAAGGGGCTGTGCACGGCTCCGTATGAGGAGGCGTTCCGGAGGATCGGTCTGTAAGTGTTACAGAGTTTTGATTTCGAAAGCCTGCCTGGCGGGGAGCTGTCTCAGTTCTGTGCTGCGGCAGGTTTTTTAATGGTCAGAAGCCACTTCGTTACGAAAATACGATAAATGTTACAAATATGTTAATAAATATGCTGGAAAAACCTTGACAGATAGATTTCATGATGTTAACATAACCATAGTTGATTTGTAACATATCCGTAATATTTGAAAGAAATTCGAAACAAGGAGGCTTCAACCATGAAAAAGGGGATGGCAAGAGCTGTGGCGTTCTGCCTTACGGCGGGACTTACTTTTACAGGAATGACGGGATCGGCGCTGGCCGCATCCGGAGATATGACACTGGTTGGTGTCGGTACTTTGACGAGAACTGAGACTGAGGCTCCGGAGACGGAAGCACAGACTGAGGCCCCACAGACGGAAGCACAGACTGAGGCTCCGGAGACGGAAGCACAGACTGAGGCTCCACAGACTGAAGCTCAGACGGAGCTTGACCGCAGCATGGTCGGCACCACTGGTTTTGCCCTGACGGACAGCCAGGTCAATGTCCGTGCGTCTGGTGATACCGAAGGTGAGGTCCTTGGTTTCCTTTCCGATCAAGACGCTGTTGAGATCGAGGACGTCGATGAGAACGGCTGGTACAAGATCAGGTCCGGAAATCTGGAAGGATATGTAGCAGGACAGTTCATCGCAACAGGGGATGATGCTCAGCAGATCGCACAGAGCGCCGGCTACACGACGGCTGAGGTCGGGGCGGAAGTCCTGAACATCCGCGCTGACAAGAGCACTGATTCAGATGTTGTAGCAACCGCCACCCAGTCTGATTCCCTTGAAGTTGTCGAGGATGATGGCGACTGGCTGAAGGTCTGCATCGATAACGATACTTATGGATGGGTTTCCTGCGAGTACGTCAATGCAACAACGGAGTACGGCAAGGGCGAGACCGTCGCTGAAGAATCTGAGAGACAGGCAGCTGAGAGCGAAGCTTTGGCACAGGCGGCTGAGGCTGCTTATGAAGAAGCAACAGCAGCTGATGCAGCTTTTGCAGCTGAACAGACTGATGCAGCTTTTGCAGCTGAACAGACTGCTGCAGCTCCGGAACAGACCGCAGATGCTTCCGCTGATACTTCCACAGACCAGACTGCAGCGGTGTCCACCGGATCTTCCGATGTGGATGCCCTTTATCAGGCTTATCTGACCGCTCAGGAAGCAGCAATGCATCCGGTGAGCGAAGTTGACGCAGAAGAGAAGGCTGACGCAGCAGTCGCTGCATATCAGGCTTACCTGCAGGCGCTTGGAGTATCTGCTGATACTTCCGCACAGACCGTTGATACTGCCAGCCAGACCACTGAGGCTCCGGCTGAGACCGCTCCGGCAGAGACCACAACCGTCAATACGGATGTTGATTCTCTGTACCAGGCATACCTGCAGGCTCAGGATGCAGCAAATCATCCGACCGATGCAGATGACGCTCAGGCTAAGGCTGATGCAGCAATCGCTGCTTACAATGCTTACCTGAATGCACTTGGAGCAGGAGCAGCTGCGGCAGAAACCACTACAGTAGCTGAGACCACGCCGGAGACCACTGCAGAAACTGCAGTTCCTGAGACAGAAGCTCCGCAGACCGAAGCACCTCAGACGGAGGCTCCTCAGACAGAAGCAGCTCCGGCGTCCTCTCTTGGATCTGAGATCGCAGCCTATGCACAGCAGTTCGTCGGCAATCCGTATGTATATGGCGGAGCAAGCCTGACAGGCGGAGCTGACTGCTCCGGATTCACCATGGCGGTCTTCTCCCACTTCGGGATCGGACTTCCGCACAATGCGGCAGCACAGTCCGGATGCGGTACTCAGGTTGCACTTTCCGACATCCAGCCGGGCGACCTGCTCTTCTACGACAACGGCGGCGGAATCGGACATGTCACGATCTATATCGGCAACGGCCAGGTCTGCCACGCTTCCAACGAGCGTACCGGAATCACGATCTCCTCTCTGAGCTATCGTAACCCGGTCTGCGCAGTAAGAGCCTGGTAAAGAATTTCCAAAAAAATATTATGGATATGGGAAGATGGCTTCCGGAGAGATACGGGAGCCATCTTTTGCGTAGGAGACGAGCCGCGAAACCGTCTGGCATACTTGTGACGTGAAGCCAGCCTTTTCGTGCATGCAGCGCTCCCGGATGGACTGTCCGGGGAGTGTCAGATAATTGTATGCATATGAAAACACCGGACGTATAAAATCAGACAATAGAGAAAATATTTTATGAAAGTTGCACAATAAAGCACTTGCATTCTTGTGACCTAAAGCATATAATACTCTTTGTCGCGAGGGAACAGAGCAAAGCTCCTGAGAGACAGAACAGAATAAGCGCTTTTAGCTCAGTTGGTAGAGCACCTGACTCTTAATCAGGGTGTCCAGGGTTCGAGCCCCTGAAGGCGCATTGAAAGCACCGATTCTATGAGATATCCTCTGGAGTTGGTGTTTTTTGTTATGCAATACGATACGGGTATTCAGATTACAAAAAAGCAGGAGTGCCCGCTCCGATATCCATTTCATCGGGATATCGGGGGGACTCTTCCTGCTTTTTTCGCTTAGCGTAGCAGCTGCGGCGGCAGAACTTCATCTTTCACAAAGTTCCAGAACCCCAGCAGCGTACTGTCAATATAATAGAGATCTTCCCCGGTCCCCTTCGTCCTCTTCATATAGCGATGATGCCGTGCATTCAGCCAGTGCCCAAGTCCGCCGTCGACCTTTGCAGGATGGAAGTGCTTTTTGCTCTTCAGGAGCTTTTGGGTGAGATCGTGAAGCTTCCACTCATAAGCCACATGGTCCTTACTGTTATAGCCGAATTCCGGGTTGTGCGGGCGGGAGAAGGAGTCTCCGAGATAATGGATCTTAAGCCCTGCCAGAAACCACCAGAGGGTGGTGTGATGGTAGGGCTTCTGAAAGAAAGAGATGATCTCGCGTCTGCGGACCCGGAAACTATGTCCATTCGCCCAGTCTTTCCTGTGATGTCCCATATAAGAAAACTTGTTGAAGTCCGGCATGACGCAGCCTATCTGAAAGGCCAGCTTCATGCGCGGAGGAAGAAGAAGCTCTCTGTCCATCAGTTTTGCGTATTCCCAGTGGTCGATCGTTCTCATGGTGTCCTTTCCTGATTACCGGTGGATGCCAACCAACTCAGCCTCACAGACATTGGGGATCCTTGTTTGGTCATCCTGAATTGTTTATTTTTCAGAGAATATTCAGACAATTGTTCTAATTGATTCAATTCTTTCTTGTCAACGATTTTCCGGGAAAATGCCGGAAATTCATTCGATTTATCATTTTGAACAAAACGGCTGTTCGGACGTCTGACTGTCCAAATGGCCGCTTTTTTCGGCGGAAAAGTGTGGATAATGTGGATAAGTCCGTGTATAACTCGATTTTGCCCACCTTCCGGGGGAAGAAGGTGTGTGGATAAAAGGTGTGGATAAGACATCTGAGTACTTGATCAAAAGGTCTTGACATCCTTCAGCGAAACCACTTTTTTGTGCAGTTTCGTAAAGCACGTTCATCCGTTCGGGGAAACAACACTTTACAATTTTCACACAATTCCACTTAATTATCAGACAAATTCGGCCTGCTGATCAGCTTGCAGATGGGGTTGCCCATCGCAGAGAAGCGCTCTTCATATTCTGTCATGATATTGTCCTTATTCAGGACAGGGTCTGCATGAAGATCATAAGTGCAGGCGTCGATCATCCAGCCTGCGGCTTTGGCTTCCTCAACCGCAAAGTCGAAGAGGGGTCTGTTGTCGGTCTTGAATTCCACATGTCCGCCCGGGGCAAGGATCTTCTCGTATCTTGCGAGAAATGTTCTTCCGGGAAGCCTTCTTTTGGCATGTCGGTCTTTCGGCCACGGATCGGAGAAGTTGAGGTAGATTCTGTCTGCTTCTCCGGGACCGAAGATGTCGCAGATCTTCTCTGCGTCCATTCTGAGATACAGGAGGTTGTCCAGGATCTTCCCTGCGGCCTCGAGGTTTTCTCTCCTGCGGACGGCTCTCACCAGCACAGATGAGTATTTCTCGATGCCGGCGTAGTTGATGTCCGGGTTCCTGAGCGCAAGCTCTGTCAGGAACTTTCCCTTTCCCATACCGATCTCGATGTGGAGGGGGCGCCTGGTGCGGGGCGAAGCCGCCTTACGGAAGTCCGAAGCAGAGATGGATGAGGTGTCAGGATGACCGGCGAAAACCATTTCCGGTTTGACCGGGGCATTCTGATCCTCATCCGGAAGCTTGACAGCCTGCTCGGGTGTCCCGGTGACGAAAGCCTCAGGCTCCGTATGGGACAGGTCAGCCGCAAATGCCTCTGCCCAGCGGCCACGCAGCTTCGGCTGCAGATCCTCCGGAACCACAAAACGGTCGCCGGCAAGCTCCTGCCTGGCGCCGGGAATATTTCTAAGTCTCATGATAAATAATCTCCATACTGCCGCCGTAAGGCGGTAACGATAACTGTCTCAGGTATCATAACACAAGCAAGGGCGTACAAAGTCAGGATTTGTTTCATTATTATTACCCAATCTTTCTGCGAAAGATTACCGATGGGGTTATGAAACGTTGCCCCCGGAAGTCTTTCGCTTGCCTGAAATTACTGTTATTGTGTTCTTGCAGGTTGTCGGCACACTACAAAATACGTGGAGGTGAGTGGT